>Ga0074195_1000122_pt1 | contig 188160 bp, 147 predicted proteins | sample EPASupsiteHSE623_FD_64525 | JGI IMG/M metagenome (GOLD analysis project Ga0074195, IMG submission 64525) | Bioremediated contaminated groundwater from EPA Superfund site, New Mexico - Sample HSE6-23 | ecosystem: Environmental > Aquatic > Deep subsurface > Groundwater > Contaminated ... | reverse complement strand
ATATTCAGTATAAAAACCTGCTGGGTACAAAAGAGGAATGTATAGAATGGCATCTCTGGTGCGAAGGTAAAGATAAAAGCATCTGGAAATTCGACATCATCCATATCAGAAAGGGTTCGTTTTACGATGGATTTTTTGAAAGGGTAACGGACAAAATCATCGAAAAGCTTAAGCCTGAAACGAAGGAAGCGATCCTTCAAATAAAATACGAATTGGGCGGGAAAAGTGATGTTCAGGGAATTCAGATATACCACGCCGTTTTAGAGCACGGCATAAAAAATTATGCGGATTTTATTCAGTGGTCGAAGAAAAATCCTGTCAATACCGTGTTGGATTGGATTCCTTAGGCTTATTGTAAAATTCCCCTTTTTATAGCTTCATTGATGGCTTCAATTGAATTTGTTACCTGCAGTTTTCTCAATATGTTTTTTCGGTGATTATTTACCGTATTAAGGCTTAAACAGAACCTGACCGCAATTTCTTTACTTAAATAACCCGACTGTACCAGTCTTAAAATTTCAATTTCCCTGTCTGACAAGGAAGTATTATTATTGATTTTATGATGGGGACCAATAATTTGTCCTGTTTTCAGATTGACAGTAATTCCCTGCACATCCTCCAACGGCCTCTGATCGGGTAAAATATTAACTTCTCCCAAAATTATCCAGGCTTTTCCATTAGCGTCCTCTTGAATTACCCGCTGACGGCTCATGACATTCATATATTTTTTTTGCGAATTACGCATCCTGAATTTATAGGTGTTGCTGTAGTCATTCCTGTTTTGAGGGTCAAGGCTATAAATGAAATGGGAATGGCCGATCTGCATTTTAATCAGCTTTTCAAGGTCGTCGGGATGTACCATCTCCTCAAAAAAATCACCGTGTTTTTCAATTGAATTGAGCCATTCCGGCTTGTAGCCGAACAAGTCAGAGAATCCGGATGAGGCAAAATCATACGAATTTTTGAATACATCTACGGTGAACAAACAACTATGGCTCAGGTCGGCCACCTGCCGCAAAAGTTCTCTTTTTTGCTCCCATAAATGGTAATTGACATCGCCGCTGCCAATTTGCTGTTTAGCCCACAATTTCTGCCGTATGTCGGTTTTTGAGTTCATAAAAATGAATCTTGATTTTTTCCGGGTACTGATAAGTCATCGGAAGATTATCCGCGAAACATCCCATCCTCCGGCTCTATCTTCTTTAGAACATACATGTATATCGTTTATTCCAGGGTCAAAAAATGTATTGCAAATTTATAACGAATATCTGTATTTTTGTTGCAAACAATTGTCAGGCGACGTTTGGATTGAAACCAATCAACTATTAGCGGATAGTTTTTTTTAATGCCTGTAAAAATATTATGGAAACTGAATGAAAAAAATACGTCTGTTTATATTCGTTCTAATTCCTTTTTTGAGCTTTAGTCAGCCTGAAAAGGAAATCTCGAAGAAATTATCAAATGAATTTGAAAGGCATTATAACGCTGAGGAGTATCAACTGATTTTCGGTCTTTTTTCGGATGAAATGAAAAAGGCATTGCCAATTGAACAGGCGGTCGACTTTCTTACGGGACTTAAAAGTCAGGCAGGAAAAATCATGAGCAGGGAGTTCATAAAATACGAAAACGGAACTTATGCGTCTTACAAAACAAAATTTGAACGGGCCACATTTGCCGTAAATATTTCGCACGACAAGGGTGCTAAAATAAACGGACTTTTCGTTAAACCTTTTAAAGAAGATAATCTTCCGAAACTTGAAAGAAATCAAACCAAACTAATTTTGCCTTTCCGGGGGGAATGGACGGTTGTTTGGGGTGGCGATACGAAAGAACTGAATTATCACGTAGAAAATGAGGCCCAGAAAAATGCGATTGATCTTGTGGTAAATGATGATAAAGGGAAATCATATAAAACGGACGGAAAAACAAATGAAGATTATTACGCATTTGGAAAAGAACTAATAGCTCCCTGCGATGCGGAAGTCGTATTGGTTGTTGACGGAATAAAGGAGAATAAGCCGGGAGAACTAAACCCGGTTTACGTTCCGGGGAATACGGTTATTCTTAAAACTGCAAATGACGAGTACCTGTTTTTTGCCCATTTTAAACAGAGCTCGATTGTTGTAAAACAGGGGCAGAAAATCAGACAGGGAGAATTATTAGGACTATGCGGGAATTCAGGAAATTCATCAGAAGCTCATTTGCACTTTCATGTTCAAAATGTTGAAGATATGAACAAAGCAACCGGAGCAAAACCCTATTTTGACGAAATTTACGTGAACGAAGAGCTGAAAGCTGACTATTCGCCGATAAAGGGTGATAAAATTAAGAATTAGCAAAATCCAGTAATTCAGGTTAACGTATTTTACGGTAAAAACTGTCCCTGTAATTTTCACTGACAGGCAGCAGCGCTTTCCCGATTTTCACCCGGTGCTTTTCGATCGAATCGATTTTCGGGAGGGCTACCAGATATGACTTGTGGATACGGGTAAACTGCGACTGAGGCAGTTGCTCCTCAAACAATCCAAATGTCTGCGGTGTGAGGATTTTTCCGGTTGACGTATAGATGCAGCGGAAGTCGCGCATTCCTTCAATGTATAAAATATCGGAGAGCAATACTTTTACCAGCCGGTAGTCGGATTTTACAAAGATAAAGTCGGGAGCGCTTTCAATAACCGGTGTTTTTTCGGCCATTCGCTTCAATGCTTTATTTACGGCCTGGGCAAACCGTTCGAAAGAATAGGGTTTCAGCAGATAATCGGTCACTTCGAACTCGTAACCTCTCAGTGCATATTCGCTGTAAGCCGTCGACAGGATTACCTGGGGGTGATCGGACAATGCGGCCAGCAGGTCGAGACCGGTCAGTTTCTCCATCTGGATATCCAGGAAAAGTAAGTCCGTTTTGTTTGTTGAAAGGAAATCCAGTGCGTCAACCGGTTTGTCAAAAGTTTTTTCCAGTTTCAGGGAAGGAAATCGTCCGATAAAGGAAATGATTTTTTCCAGTGCGAGCGGTTCATCGTCAACAGCAATACAGGTGCAGATCATGGCTCCAGAATTAATTGTACCGAAAAATACGAATCTTCGTCACGAATTTCCAGTTTATGCTTTCCCGGATACAAAAGTTGCAGTCTTCGCTTTAAATTGGATAATCCAATGCCGCCGGTTTTTCGCTTGACGGTTTCATTCCTCAGGTCGCAAAAATTCGTACAGCTAAACTCGATTCTGCCTGTGGCCGACCGTAGTCCGATTTCAATAGCAGGCCCTTGCGGATCGAACAACGCATATTTAAACGCATTTTCCAGAAAAGGAAGGAAAAGCAGAGGTGCAACTTCGGTCGCCTCATTTTCCACCTCAGTCGTAAACTTCACTTTCGATGGGTCTTTCAAGCGGAGTAGCTGCAACCGGATGATATTCCGGTAGTGGATCACTTCACTTCTCAAGGGTACTTTCGTCTTTTTCGCATCGTAGAGCATATACCGCATGATTTCCGAAAGTGTGATCAGCGATTCTGACGCTTTATCCGGATTAAAGCGGATCAGCGAATCGATGTTGTTCAGTGTGTTGAAAAGAAAATGCGGATTAAGCTGGGCATTCAACATGTCCAGCTCATTTTGCAGCAGCAATTTCTCAACCTCCTGTTTGTGTTGGATATCATCGAACCACCTGATAAATCCTTTCAGCAAACTTCCGGTTTGGCCGATGATAAAGGTTCCTGTCGCTTGCGGAAGAAATTCCAGGATTGTGTATTCGGGATGAAATCCTGCCAGCATGTTGTATAACAAGCTCAGTGTAACTGAAATTGCAACGGAGATCATCACCGACCATATGAGATAGCGGGCGTACTGCTGTTTCTCGATCAGGCGGTAAAGAAAAAAATAGAATCCGTAAAACTGGATGGCAGCCCAGCACAGATGGAACAGAAAGAACGGAATATGTTGCACAATGAAATCAAAGCCCTCCGTGAGCCTGAAACCGAGGGCGCCGGCGAAAACGCAAAACACCATCCAGTAAAACAGGTGCAGGATAATTTTGATGATCAGGTTCATATATTTAGCTTCGGGAAAACCGGATATAGTCAATTATAATTAAAAGCAACGGTTATCTCTCATTGCCAACGCTTTATTATTTGCGTTTTAACTTCTATTAAGTGGCCTTGGCAAAGTTACTCATTAACATGTAAATTGAATGCGGCAGCATAAAATAGTCATCCCGGAAAATGGAATCATCTAACATCTTATTTCAGGTGTTCGTAATCTTTCTTTAACATAGCCGGTACAATCAGCCGGTGAAACGGTTTTACAAAAAAGAAATAGACCGGACCCATCCAGTTGTTATAGGTGACTATGGTTGTGACCGTATATTTCTTTTTACAAAGATCGCGATCAACAGTCTCCAGGAACAAAGACACCCTGAAGTTGAGGTGCTTGTCATTCTCGCCTAAAATGATCTCCCGTTCTGTACGGTCATATATCCTAAAAAAGCCGACTTTTTTCCCCGCTTCGAACTGAACTTTTTTGGAAGCTTTTTCACCTTCGGAGCCGCTTCTTTTCAGACCGGCTAAGGCCACAAGGATATTGCGGACTGCCATTAGGGCGTGGACCCATCCGGGGATTGGTTTCAGGAAGTCATGTGCAAGCTCTTCTATTCCCGTTTTGTTCTCTTTATCTGTGAACGTGCCCCCGAAGCTGTCGATGTAATCGTATTTTGCATGTTCCGGGAACAGCACCGAGGCTTCCGGAAAGTTCATTTTCTGGATGATCATCCTGTATTCAGATTAAAGTTTCACCGCTGTTGTTTTTACGTTTTTGAAAAATACAATCCAAAAAAGCGTTCCGCAGGTAATTTCAATAGCTATTGCCGCCTTAAAGATTGGGAGATATGAAAACGATAAAAAATAAAACCTGCAAGAGCCGGAAATCAGTCTGCAACGACCGGAAAAAAACCAGATGCATCGTTATGCGCTGGGTGTTCCTTAAATGGTGGTAAAATCAGTTTACACAGAACATTATTTTGCAAAGATGATCAGTTGGTTCATTTGATAATGGACTTTTGACTATTTTTGCCGAAACTTCTCAAAGATAACTTCCGTTGCGCGCAAAAGAGGATGAAGTAGTATTAATCAGGGCCTTCAAAAATGGTGATAAGCCGGCATTTGAAGAGTTGTTCCTGCGCCATCACCGGAAGCTTTACCTGTTTCTGTTCCGCCTGTTGCATTCAAAGGAAGACGCCGAAGAAATTGTGCAGGATTCGTTTCTGAAAGTCTGGGAAAGGCGCGAAGATTTCATCGAAAGCTATCCGTTCGAGGCTTTCATCTTTCAGATTGCCAAAAATGCATTTCTTAACCTGCAGCGGAAACGGGTAAACCGGAGGGTATTTGAAAATCATCTCGCTTTTTTTAGCGAACAGCATTCGTCCGAAACCGAAAACTACGTGCTGTACCAGGAAACAAAGGCCATTCTGCGTGTAATCATGGATAAACTGCCACCCAAACGCAAAGAAATTTTTTTGCTGCGAAGAATTGACGGACTTTCGCGTACCGAAATTGCGGAGAAACTGGGCATCTCGGTCATGACGGTCGACAACCAGTTGCTGAAGGCAAACAGGTATATGAAGGAAGAACTGAAAAAATACAGCCTGCTGTTCCTTCTTTTTGTCTAGACAGAAATTTTTTTTGACTTCGGATAACAGGAAACCATTCCTGAGGTGTATTCGTCATGTAACCACACAGGAAATGGACATCAAAAAGATTAAAACCATACAGGATTTCTCGGCCGGTTCGGTTTCCGATCGCGATTTAAACGAGTTGTTCCATTGGCTGAACAGCGAAAAGGGGGACGGCGAAGTTCATCAGGCGCTCAATGGCTACTGGCGCTCGCTTGAAGATGACGAAAGCGTAGTGCCCGATACCGTGAAAATGCTGGCAGCCATCAGGGGCCGGATGGATGCGGCCGAAACGACCGCAAAACGCTTTACGCTGAAAAGCCTGCTGCCTTATGCCGCCATCCTTATTCTTGTCCTGACATTGGCCGGCGTGCTCATGCGCGACGCTGTTCGCGTGCCGGCTGTATCTAAAACCGCCCTCCTGGCTACCGTGGTGACCGAAAATGGTCAGCGCTCAAAGATTATTTTGCCCGACAGTTCGGTGGTGTGGCTGAATTCGGGCACCACGCTGTCGTATAATCCTGATTTCGCTTCGGAAAACCGCGATATTTATCTCACCGGCCAGGCATTTTTCGATGTGCGCCGGAACGAAAAACTGCCTTTGCTCGTGCACTGCAGCGATCTGGTGGTGAAGGTGCTGGGAACCCGCTTCGACGTGAGCGCTTACCCCGGCGACGGGAAAATCAATGTGGTGCTGGAAGAGGGGAGCGTGCAGTTACTTCCCGAACGCCTGGAAGACCGGAGCTACATGCTGAAGCCGGGTGAAATGGGCGAGCTCGACCTGGCCGCCCGGACAATCGTGACCGGCAGGGTAGACGTTGAAACCTATACGGCCTGGAAGAGCGGCTTGCTGGTATTTAAGAACGACCCCATGGGCGAGGTCATCGAAAAACTGGAAAGGTGGTACAACGTCCGGATTAATGTGGCCGACGCCGCGGTGTACAATTCAATTTTCACAGCGACAATCAGGAACGAGAGTCTCGGTCAGATCATAAAACTGATTGAGTATTCCTGCCCGGTAAGCTTTCAGGTGAAGCAGGACACGGGTTCGGTTCCCCAAATAACGATTAAGAGTAAACGATGAAGTCAACACTTAAATCAGATGCATATGAGTGATTAACCGGCAAAAAAACAAGAGAGATGCTGCAAACATCCCTCTTGCGAAATTTTCATGCCTCGTCAATTGCGTTGGGAGGCACAAGTACATGAATTATTAATAATCCAAGGTGAAACAAATTTATGAAAAAAAAATGTTATTCACTGGTTTCCGGCCTATTCAGATGCTGGCAATCAAAACTATTTGTGTTTATGAGAACTGTCTTGTTTTTAATTACGGTCAGTATTTCAAATGCGCTCGCCTTAAACGGCTTCTCGCAGGAAGCCCGGCTGAACTTAAATGTGCAGAACGAAACCATCCTGAAGGTGCTGGAGCGAATTGAGGATCAGTCCGATTTCTATTTCATGTTCGACGCTACCGTGGTCGATCTTAACCAGCGTACCAGCATCAGTTGCAGGGACCTGCCGGTGGTACAGATCCTGGATCAGATTCTTCGCGACAAGGGGATTTCGTACACCATTATTGACCGCCAGATCGCGCTGACAAACGAAGCGGGCAAAGCAACTGCCCAGCAAAAGAGTAAAGTGTCGGGCGTTGTGACCGACGCCGGCGGGCAGCCGCTTCCGGGCGTGTCGGTGATCATAAAAAGCACAACGACCGGAACCATCACCGATACCGACGGGAAATACTTTTTGAATAATATCCCTGCCGATGCCACTCTGGTGTTTTCGTTCGTGGGCATGCGGAGTCAGGAGCTCAAAACCGGCGGCCAGTCTGTTTTGAACGTCGTCCTCGAAGAAGAATTATTGGGTATTGGCGAAGTGGTTGCCGTAGGATACGGCGTGCAGAAAAAACTGAACCTCACCGGCTCGGTGGCCTCGATCGAAGGCGACGAGCTGGCCAAAAAACCGGTGACCCAAACGTCCATGGCTTTGCAGGGAATGACGGCCGGAGTAACGGTCACGCAGAAATCGGGAGAACCGGGACAGGACGGCGGAACCATCCGTATTCGCGGGATCGGCACCATGGGCGATTCTGATCCGCTGATCCTGGTCGACGGCATCAGCTCCAACCTGAACTTTGTCGATCCGAACGACATTGAAACCATTTCGGTGCTGAAAGATGCGGCTTCGGCTGCCATTTACGGTTCGCGCGCAGCAAACGGGGTGATCATCATCACCACCAAACGCGCCAAAAACAGTAATTTTTCGATCAACTACAATAATTACATTGGCTGGCAGGAACCAACCAACATGCAGGACATCGTTTCGGGATACGACCACATGGTGATGATCAACCTGGCCAATAAAAACGTGAATAAACCGGAGCCCTTCAGTCAGGAATACATTGACAATTATGCCCAAAACGCGCCGTCGGACGAATATCCGGAAACCAACTGGCATAATGCCATGCTGAAAAATAAAGCCTTGCAGCAAAATCACCACATCAGTATTAACGGCGGCGGCGAGAAAGTAAGCTTCAGGGGATCTGTTACGTATCTGAAGCAGGACGGGATCACCATCAACAACAGTTATGAACGGATCAATGCCCGGTTTAACACCGATGTGCGGCTGAAAGAGAATCTTCAGTTTGGATTTGATGTCTCGCTTCGTACCGACGACGATGCCACGGCCGGATCGCCCTGGTATTTTCTGAACCGCTTTCCGCGCAACCTGGCCGGGAAAAATGAAAACGGAACCTGGGGTATTGGCTGGGACGGAACCAATACCTGGGCTACGCTGGAGGACGGCGGCATGTACCACCAGAAAGACTACGGTGTTACTGCGAAAATCAATGCCGACTGGCAGCCGGTGAAAGGCTTAAACCTGAATTTTATGTATGCGCCCGACTTCATCCTGACGCATTCAAAGGACTTCCAGAAACATGTCGACCTGTTTTATCCCGACGGAAGCATCTATAATGCCAGCCCTTTCAAGGCAAACCTCGCCGAAAAGTATGAGAAGAATATGTCGGATAACCTGAGGCTGATGGCCACTTACACGAAAGCCTTCGGCGACTATAGCCTCAATTTCATCGCCGGTTTTGAACAACTGTCGTACCGCTACGACTGGATGCGGGGGTACCGCGACGAGTACCTGATGGAGAACTATGAAGTCCTGAATGCCGGCCCCACCACCAACCAGCAGGCAACCGGGAGCGCCGTTGAAAACTCGCTGCGCTCACTTTTTGGACGCGTCAATTACGATTACAAACAGAAATACCTGTTCGAAGCCAACCTGCGTTACGATGGTTCGTCGCGATTTGCACAGGGGCACCGCTACGGTCTGTTCCCCTCGTTCTCGGCCGGATGGCGGATTACGGAGGAAGCGTTCATGAGCGATACGGAATGGCTCGATAATCTGAAGCTGCGCGCTTCCTGGGGTCAACTCGGGAACCAGAATATCGGCGACTATCCCTCTTCGTCGGTGGTCACCCTCGGCCAGGATTACGTATTCAACAACAATACGGCAGCCCAGGGCGGCGCCATCACCGACGCCAGCAACCAGCGTATCTCCTGGGAAACGGCCGAAATGATCAACTTCGGACTCGATATGTCGCTGTGGTCGAAAATTTCATTCTCCATTGAATACTACATTAAGAATACGAAAGACATCCTGCTGAAACTTCCGATCCCGATGACCATGGGACTGAATCCAGCCTACCAGAATGCAGGGAAAGTACGGAATACCGGCTGGGATTATACCCTCAGCTTCAACGATAAGGCCGGCGATCTGGAATATCGCATTGGCTTTAACCTGTCGGACGTGAAAAATGAGATTATTGACCTGGTAGGTACCGGCCCTTACATTGAGGCTCCCTACATTAAACAGGAAGGCTATTCCATTTATTCGCTCTACGGCCTGGAGTCGGCTGGTCTGTTCCAAACCCCCGACGAAATTGCTTCGCACGCCACACAATACGGCAGCGTGCAGCCCGGTGACATTAAATATACCGACCAGTTGACGGTCGACAGCAATGAAGACGGCATCCCCGACGCAACCGACGGCAAGATCGATGCCGGCGACCGCGTGGTGATGGGGAACTATTTCCCCCGCTTTAGCTATGGCATCGACCTCTATGCAAAATATAAAAACTTCGATTTCTCGGCCCTGCTGCAGGGTGTCGGAAAAGTTGATGGCTACCTCTCTGAACAGGGCGTATGGGCGTTTTACGTGGGCGGCACGGCGCGCGAATGGCAGAAGGACTACTGGACCGCCGAAAACCCGGGTGCCTCTTACCCCCGATTAACGTTCAACTGGCCCAATAATGAACAGCCTTCTACCTATTGGGTGAAAAGCGCGGCTTACCTCCGCCTGAAGAACGTTCAGATCGGATATACCATTCCGAAGAAAATAATCGCCAAAACGTGCCTGAATTCCTGCCGCATTTTCTTTAGCGGTCAGAACCTGTTTACCATCGACAACTTCTACGACGGATTCGACCCGGAAGCTCCGATCGGAACCGGCAGTTATTACCCGATGGTAAAAGTGTATTCTTTTGGTGTCAGTGTTAATTTATAAATGAACAGATCATGAATAATCGATTTAAAAAGATCATATTGGCGGTTGTGGCGCTCATAAGCCTGCATTCGTGTGAGGATTACCTCGACAAGTTTCCACTCGACAAACCTTCGGATGCCACCTTCTACAGCACCGAAAGCGAACTGAAGCTGGCCATTAACGGCGTTTACAGCGATCTGTACTTTCATCCCGCCAACAGCACACAGTTGAACCTGCTGCTCGACTGCGTATCGGATATCGGCTGGGACCGCGATGCCAACAGTACCTTGCAGCTCGCGGCGCGCGGCCTCCAGAACCCCACGCAGAAGCTGTTCTCCGATACCTGGTTTCAGTATTACAGCACGATCTCAAAATGTAACCTGTTGCTGGCAAATATGCACAAAGCCAAAGAAACGACAAATGCGCAGGTTTTTAGCCGGATTGAAGGTGAAGCCCGCTTTTTCAGGGCGTATTCGTATCACCTGCTGACGAGCCTGTACGGCGATGTACCGTTGCTTACGGAACCGCAGTCGGACATTACCGAAAAACCTGCCGCAACACCGGCCAATGATATCGTGGCATTCATTCTTAACGAACTGGAAACGGCGGCAGGCCTGCTGCCGGTTTCGTATTTGGGCGACGATACCGGGCGGGCTGCTTCGGGGACTGCCCTGGCCGTTAAAGCACGCGCTGCGCTCTTTAACGGGAACTGGGCGGTGGCGGCCGACGCCTGCAAACGGATCATCGACTCAAAGGCCTATTCGCTTGTGCCCAACTACGGATCGCTGTTCGGATACCAGGGTGAAAATTCTAAGGAATCGATACTCGAGGTCCAGTACTCGCGGGTAAACGACAGAACGCATGCCACCCCGGTGGCTCTGCTGTCGAGAATGGCCGCGGGCTACAGCAATAAGGTGCCCTCGCAGTCGCTGGTCGACTCGTACTATTGCACCGACGGCCTGCCGATCAACCTCTCGCCGCTCTACAATGGCGCTGATCCGTTTAAAAACAGGGATCCGCGCCTGGCCGCAACGGTTGTTGTTCCGGGAAGCGTCTTTGCCGGCTATCAGTTCGAAACGCATCCTGACAGCCTGAAATGCTGGGACTATAACGTGACTCCGGCTGTCCGCAGGAATAATCAGGATGCCACGAACCCGTACGCGACCTTCTCCGGGTATTGCTGGCGCAAGTATACAGCTGAAAGCAAAGAGTATATCAAAGCCACTGAGATGAACATCATGCTGATCCGTTATGCCGAGGTACTGCTGATGTATGCCGAGGCCAAAAATGAACTGGGCCAAATGGACCAAAGCGCCTACGACGCCTTTAACCTGGTCCGCAAACGGGTGTCCATGCCCGTTGTGGAGAACAAGTCGCAACCGGAAATGAGAAAACTGGTCCGCCAGGAACGCAAAGTGGAACTGGCCATGGAAGGCCTGCGCTTTTTCGACATCAGGCGTTGGAAGCTCGCCGAAAAGGTGATGGTCGGATCATTGTATGGCCGCCCGTTAAAGGACTACAAAGCCACGTACGTACCCACTTTCGATGAAGACGGGATGCCGCATTACGATGCTTACGCAAGCAAACTGCGCAACTTTGACCAGCGCGCGTTCGACGTTGCGCGCGATTACCTGTGGCCCATTCCGCAGAAAGAACTCGATATCAATAAAAACCTGGAACAAAACCCGGGGTACTAGAACACAAATTTAAACAAACAGGATCATGTTAAACAGACGAGAATTCATTAAGGGTGCAACGGCGATCACGGCCATGCTGGGATTATCCCCGGCCCTTGCATATGCCGGCCCCGCGGCGCGGAAAACCCTGCTGCTTTGCTCATCCTGGCAAACATTCAATATAGGAGACATCGCCCACACCCCCGGGGTGCTGACGATTCTGGAACAGCGCCTGCCTCACGTGGATGTGATTTTGTGGCCGCTCGACGTGGGGAACGGAGTGGAAGCGATTCTTAATGCCCGGTTCCCGAAAGTACGGATCGTTAAAAGTGAAGCGGAAATAAACGACGCCTTTCAGAAGGCCGGCTTTTTCCTTCACGGCTCCGGACCTTCGCTGGTGGCGAGGAACCACCTGGCGAGGTGGGTGAAGGAAACCGGTAAACCTTTTGGGATCTATGGCATCACTTTCCCGGGAGTGTACGCGGCAAAAGGCGTCGCCGTGCAGGCCCGGCCGCTCGACACGGAATTGCTGAACAAAGCCGATTTCGTCTACTTCCGCGATTCTCCGTCACTGAAATTTGCAAAGGAGAACGGAATAAGATGTCCGGTCATGGACTTTGGACCCGACGGCACCTTTGCCGTCGACCTGCACAACGACGGGGCGGCAGAGGCATTCCTGAAGGAACACGGACTGGAAGAGGGGAAATTTATGTGCTGCATTCCGCGGTACAGGTTTACCGAAGAGTGGCTGGCCAAAGGGAAGAACAGGCCTTTTAACCAGGACCGGGCCGACTTCAACGAAAAGATGAAGGAACACGACAATGCGCCTTTGCGCGATGCCATTACCGCGGTGGTCAGGCAAACGGACCTCAAGGTGCTGATCTGTCCCGAAGATGAGACGCATGTGGCCATTGGCAAGTCGGTCATTTTCGATAAGCTGCCCGACGATGTTAAGCCAAAGGTGGTGTGGCGCGACCGGTACTGGCTTACCGATGAAGCGCTGAGCACTTACAGGCGTTCCGCCGGTCTGTTCGGTCTGGAGATGCACTCGCCTATTATTTGCATCGGGCAGGGGATCCCGGCCATCGTGTGCCGTTTTTATGAACAGACCACCAAAGGCTATATGTGGGAAGATATCGGCCTTGGCGAATGGCTGTTCGATATGGACAAACCTGCCGACGTGGCGCGGATTCTCCCGGCAGTCCTGGCCATTGCGCAAAACCCCCGTGAAGCAAAAAGAAAAGCGTTGAAAGCGCGTGGTTTTGTCCGCATAAAGCAGAAAGAGACCATGAAGACGTTGGAGGCATGTATAAAAAGGGAAGAAGGGAAGCAGGCGTAGCAACGCTGTGTTTGGCTTAACCAAAGAAAGGTAAAAACCCGCAGGAAGTATCTTGCGGGTTTTCCAATGTTTGGGCGGTTCACAAAATTAAGTAGTTTTGTCTTTCGGATGGCGACCGGCCGCCGCTGTCTGTTTGGGCAAAAACTTATGAGAAAGTTTTGGATTTCATGTTTGTTCGCTGGAATGATTGTGTGCCAGTCATTTGCTCAATCGGTATATTTCAGGAAGTACCAGGTCGAAAACGGCTTGTCGCACAACACCGTAGGGTGCATCCTGCAGGACAGCTACGGCTTTATGTGGTTCGGGACAAGCGACGGCCTTAACCGCTTCGACGGAAAGCAATTCAAAATATTCAGAACGGATAATCAGGACAAGTTCTCCCTGGGGAATAATTCCGTGCAGGCCTTGTTTGAAGACAGCAACCGGAATATCTGGGTCAGCACCAATGAAGGGATTTACATCTACCACCGGCCCAACGGGCGGTTTATTTTGTTCGATAAGAAAACACAGTACGGCGTGTCGATTAGCAGCGAGGTGAGGAAAATCATTGAGACCGGCAAAGGACAAATCTGGATCGCTACCCTCGGACAAGGGATCTTTGTTTATGATCCGAAGACAGGTGTGCTGACCCAAAACAGCCTGTATACGTCATTTGTCTGGGATATCAGCCAGGATCAGACTTACCGGATTTATACCTCCTCGCTGCAGGAAGGCCTTATTTGTTACGATCAGACCGGGAAATACCTCGATTCCTATATTCCTGCTTCAGGCAAAAGCAATACCGGCAATCTGCGGATCAGTTGTGTTCAGACCTTAGATGATAATGTTTGGTTTAGCCTCGGCATTAACACCCTGTGTTCGCTCGACAGCAGGACCAGGCAGGTGAAACAATACGGCAGTGGCGGACAGCACATCGGTACCATACGGGCCATAACCAAATATTCGGAGAAGGAGCTCCTGATCGGGTCCGACAACGGTTTGTATCTTTTCAATTTGCAGCAAGGACAATTTATGCGGATCGATAACCCGCTGAATTCACGAAGCCTCAGCGACCGGTCGGTTTCCGCCATATGGAAAGATGCCGAGGGCGGATTCTGGATCTCCACCAACATGGGAGGCGTTAACTATCTTCCCAAACAGGCCATCGTGTTTAACTATTATCCCCCGACCTACGATCCCGGGTCCGTTACAGGCAAGGTGATCAGCCAGTTCTGTGAAAACCGCGACGGGAACATCTGGATTGGCGCCCAGGACGGGTTGAAATTATTGGACATTAAGACACTGGAGGTTAAATCTTATGTGATTCCGGGGGTGACACAAAAGCTGGATGTCCGCTCGTTGCTATTGGATGACGATAAACTTTGGATCGGGACTTATGCCGACGGATTAAAAGTACTGGACCTGAAGAAAAATAAACTCACCCAATATTACCATACCCGGAATTCATCAACAACCATTTGCAGCAATGATGTGTTGTCGCTTTACCGCGATCGCGGGGGCAATGTGTATGTGGGCACCACCTGGGGATTATGCCGGTATAACCCGGCATCAAACAATTTTGAAACGCTGAACTTCGTGGGGACCATGACTTCTGTCTTTGACATTCTGGAAGACCGGTCGGGCTTCCTTTGGATTGCCACTAATAATGCCGGCGCATTTCGCGTTAATCCGGAAAATAAGCAATGGAAACATTATGTCCGTGAAGAAAATCATCCCGGATCACTGACCAGCAACTCGATCATTACGCTCTATGAAGACCTGAAGGGAACGGTCTGGCTGGGTACCGATGGAGGAGGATTGTGCTGTTTTGATGAAAAATCTGAAACGTTTACCGATTTCGACCCGCAAAATCAGATCCTGTCCAGCAAGGTGATTTATGCCATTGAGGAAGATATCTTGGGAAATTTCTGGATATCGGGAAATGCGGGATTGCTGAGGGTGGATCCCACTAACAAAACCAACCTGAAACTTTTTACCCGTGAAGACGGACTGCAGGGCAATCAGTTCAATTACCGGGCGTCGCTGAAATCAAGCACCGACATGTTGTATTTTGGCGGGATCAACGGGTTTAATTCATTTTTTTCGAACGACTTTGTGGAGAATCGCTTTGTGCCCCCGGTGTACATTGTCGATGCCCGGCTGTACAATGTCAATGAAAAGAAAAGCGAGGAAATGCTGAAGCTGGGCGGTCCGGTTTATATGGCCAGGGAAGTCACGCTTCCCTACGGAAATAACAGTATAGCCTTTGAGTTCCGGGCGCTCAGTTATGTACAGCCCGATAAAAATACCTACCAGTACATGCTCGGGGGATTCGACAAAAACTGGATGGACAACGGGAACATCAGCTTTGCTTCTTATACCAACCTGCCTGCGGGTGAGTATGTTTTCCGGGTAAAGGGCGCCAACAATGACCAACGGTGGAACGAGCAGGCTGCGACGATCAGCCTGATCATCCTGCCGCCCTGGTGGAGGTCAATCTATGCCTACTGGGCTTATTCGCTGATCGCGGCCGGCGCCGGGTACCTGGTTTACCGGTATCTGACGGATAAAACGCGGCGGAAGTTTGCCAAACAGCTGGAGGCTTATCAAATCAAGACCGAAAAGGAAGCCTATCAGTCGAAGATCCGGTTTTTTGTCAACCTGGTGCACGAAATCAGAACGCCGCTGAGCCTCATCAAGCTTCCGCTGGAAAAGCTGGCCGATGGATACGCTGATGCGCGCTCGTCCAGATACCTGGCTGTCATCAATAAAAATGTCAACTATCTGCTTCATGTGGCCAACCAGTTGCTCGATTTTCAAAAGATTGAAAATCAGGAAACTGCACTGGAGCTGCGCCGGCAGTCGCTTAATGAACTGGTTGGTGAAGTTTACGAGCTGTTTGTCTATACTGCTGCAGGCAGGCAGGTGGAAATAAACCTGTTGTTACCGGAAAATAATGTGGTGGCCGCCATCGACCGGGAAAAAATATACAAGATATTGGTCAACCTGCTGAGTAATGCCGTAAAACATGCCAGGACGAAAATTGAACTTCGTCTGGACGTTTTTGATGACCGTTTTGAAGTTCATGTTGCTGACGACGGGCCGGGAATTCCGGATCAGGAGAAAGAGAAGGTCTTCGAGGCTTTCTACCAGTCGGCCGGTTCGCAAAACAATGTGGGAACAGGAATCGGGCTTGCTTTTTCAAAATCCCTGGCCGATACCCATCATGGGCGCATTGTGCTGACCGATAATGAATGGAACGGGGCATCGTTTGTTTTGACAATTCCGCTGCAACCGGCAGGGGAGGAAACGGCGCCCTGGAATGGCGAAATCAAAGCAGGCGTTCCGGAAATAATCGTTGATCCTATCCCGGAGGAACCGGGAACGGTTGATGCGCCATTCAAAAATTATAAAGTTCTGTTGGTTGAAGATAACACCGAATTGCTGGATATGACCGAAAATTCGCTGAAGCCTTATTTCACCATTTTAAAAGCGCCCGACGGTAAACGGGCGCTGGACATTCTTTTCTCCGAAAATGTTGACCTGATCGTGAGCGACGTGATGATGCCTGAAATGGATGGACTGGAACTTTGCAAAGCGGTTAAGACCGATATCAACTACAGCCATATTCCGGTGATCCTGCTTACCGCGAGGGCAGGGCTCGATTCGAAAATTGAAGGGATGGAGTACGGGGCCGATGTTTATGTGGAGAAACCCTTTTCCATGAAGTATTTACATAAGCAAATCGAAAATCTGCTTCAACTGAAAATTTCTTTTCAAAAACTTCTGGCATCAGATCCGTCCCGGGCTGTTGTGAGCATGCCGGTATCCAAACGCGATAAGGAGTTTTTGGAGCGTCTGCACAGCAACGTGGAAGAACACATCGGCGAGCTCGATTTTTCGATCGACAATATCGCGGAGACCATGTTTATGAGCCGGTCCAGCTTTTACCGGAAGATCAAGAGCATCACGGGAATGACGCCCAACGATTACCTGAAGGTATTGCGCCTGAACAAAGCAGCCGGGCTGTTACTTCAGGGCGATTATGCTATTTCCGAAATCTGCGCCCAAACCGGATTCAGCTCTTCCTCCTATTTTGCCAAATGCTTCAAAACTCACTTCGGTATTTTACCAAAAGACTATGTTGGGGAAAATGTAGAAAAATAAAGCCTTTTGAATGGGAGCGAGCTTAACTGAGAATATCTTTGTTTTAACTTTGTTCACAATAGAAAACTAATTAATTTGAAGATGCTTTTCCCCCGGATTTTTAGTAAAAAATATCCTTTTATAATCCAAAATGGACAAACGATTGTCATTACGAGTATATCAATATGGCTTATTATTTATTTATTACAACCATTCGGGTTCAATAATTATCAAGGGAACAAGATTTTTGCATCAGCAGGATTTGGTATTTCCACTTTTATCAGTCTAATAATTAGTAATTACCTGGTTAAGAATAGACTGTTAAAGGGAAAAATCAGAAAATGGACAGTTGGTTTGGAAACGATATATACTGCAGGATTATTTTTATTGATCGGGTTAGCCAACGCAGTTTACCTGAACCTTTTGTTAAGATTGGGATTTGATGGAGTTCTCTTTTTTAAGATGCTTTTCTATTCTTCTGTCATTGGTATTTTCCCTGTCACGGTATTCGTATTAATCAAATACAACCACTACCTGAGGACTGAGCTAAACAAAGTGATTAATATCAAAGAAAAAACAGAAACAAATGGGAATATTTCATTAACGTCAATCAATAGCAGAGAAAGTGAATTTATACTTGAGATAGACAAATTGCTTTTTATAGAGGCGGTGAAAAATCATGTTCATATCTATTATCTCGAAGATAATACAGTAAAATCCAAAAGCTTAAGGAATACATTTTCAAATATTATTGAGCAATTAGGAAAAATTAATGTTTTTCGTTGCCACCGGTCCTTTTTAGTGAATACGAATCATATAAAAACAGCAAAAGGTAACACCAATGGATACAAAATATACTTAAAGAATTACGAACATCCCATTCCTGTATCACGTAGTTACACACAAGCCTTTCAGGAACTTGTCTTTTAATACACTGAGTTTGGACAGGCTAGAACCCTTCAGATTTTGCAGGTGTCGGAAAGGATCAAAACATACTCAATTTGATTTCAGAAACATGGCTGTGTTTATTTCACTAATGCATCAAAGCGTAAATTTTAAAAGGCTGACCTCATTTCTTAGGACAGCCTTTTAAAATTACTATTTAAAACGACAATTCAAGGCATCTAAATTTTTATCAATTCTTCGTAGTAGAACAAAATTTAGCCTGCATATTTTTCAACTCACTTAAACCCCATGTGGGAGCCAAAGTTTGTTTTGATTCGAATTCATCAAAAAGCTTTTGAACGTTGGTCAGATCAGCACAAATTGAAGTATTGTCCTGATTCATGAATTTTGCCATATTCGATTTAAATATAACAAGCATAAGAGCAGGTCTGGGATTAGTTGCATCCAAACTGATCGCTCTTTGATAAGAACTGAATACGTCTTTATAATAAACCTGCCCGTTCTGTTGGGGATTTTGAGCTATAAGAGCATAGTAATAATAACCGTCAAGCGTATATATTTCTGATTGCAACGCATCATGTTTATCCTTTAATAAATCAATTTTCATTTTAGCTTCAGTTATTAAGGCTGCCTTTTGCTCTGGCGCTGCGACAAAAGAAGACTGAAGGTCAAAGAGCGCGATATAATAATCAGCCAACCATTCATCGGGAAAAGAAGCGCTAATTCGTTTGAGTTCATATACCCCCGCCATTAATGCATCAGGAGCATTATTGGCCTGAATTCTTCCCATTGTTTGGCTTAACAGGTCATAAAAGGAAGGCATAGAAGTTGTTGTTTCCTGAGATTGAGCAGTTGAAGTGCCCGACATAAACACAGAAAAGGCAATGACCAAAATAAAATTAATTTTTTTCATGGTTTTAGTTTTTAACTTTAATACGAACTATCAGATACACATTGACCGCCTCAAGACCCAAAATTAGGATCAGACAAGGGACTTTAAAAATTAGAGACATCATAGGCATTATTGTTTTTAAATGAGATAAATATTCCGATATAGAAGAAACGGTCCCGGGAAGCGGTAACCGGTTGTTTACGATAGGTACCATTTACATCCGGGGCATTAGAAAAATTGTATTGATATACATTTTCACGATTAAGAATATTAGTAACCGACGTGTATAAAATGACACTTTTATTTAATAAAAATGTGCCATTCATATCTAAGCTATTATAATGAGAGGTGTAGGAGTTATAAAACCCTTGTTTATTAGGGTCCTCATAAGGCCGACCACTCGCATACCTCTCTGTTATGCTTAGATAAGTTTTAATTTTAGGGAAAAAGTAGCGCATAGAGAATGAAAAATTATGTTTTGTGTAATATTGAGGCCGTGATAAAATGGGGTAATCTTTATAAAGTCTTTTGGAATCGTTAAAAGAGTAACTCATTGAGTATATTATGTTTTTGATAGAAGTATCATCCAGAAAATAGAGGTCAATACCCTTACTGTATCCATGGCCTTTAGATTTATAGTAAGCGTTATCTATTAACGCAAGCTTAGAATAGTCTTTATAATAAATTTCAGATTTTAGTACCCTTCCGTTGAAATCGTAAGAGGCACTTAAGATATAGTGCGAAGCAGATTCCTGCGAGAGGTTTTTACCATTAACAGCAATATAATCCTCTTCCGGCGACTGATTATACAATCCTAAAATGCCGGAGAACTGCGTTTTATCAGTCAAATAGCTGATTGAAAAGCGTGGGGCCCAGCTCCATTGGCAATTATAATCAGTATATTCCAGACGAGTAGAAATATTGGTATAGAAACCCTTCGCAATCCTGAACCTGTTTTCCAGGAAAGCGGCCCAAAGGTTATAATCAGCGTTATGATCCTGGAGAACTATACGTGAGGAGTCCGTATATCTGTTTTGATATCCTTTTAAAAATGCTTCTGTTCCGATATTTACCCTATAGAAATTAGAAAATGTTTTTTTGACACTTGTTTTCAAGTGTAATTCACTTTGTTTCTCTGCATATTTATCATTAAGAGTATCAGCGTTTGACACCTCTTTATCCAGGTACGAGTATGCAGCCCCAAAAAAAAGAGACATATTGTTTTTAAAAGATGTCCTATATGTAGCATTCAAAAAAGAATTATTCTCCAGCATCCCCAAATTACGAGAAGACGAATCATTCAATAAATCTAATTTCTGCAGTTTAAAAGAAGTATAATCATAACCCATATAAAATTTCAACGAGCTGCGGGAGGATAATTCCAGCTTATACTGACTTTCAGCAGATGCTTTTTGATAAGGATTAATCCAATTGAACTTATCGGGGAAAACCTGATTATATGCTCCCATATTCATGAAATCGCTGTTGAAAGAGAGCGAGCTTTTCGACCAGCAATTTGTACCTCCTGCACCAATACTAAAAGGAGAAAGACTAATTCCAAACTTATTATTTGCGACGAAATCTTTTGTTTCCATTGGTAAAACAGAAGATAAGGCTTGACCATATTCAGAATTGTACCCACCCAAAGAATAATTTATTCCCTTAAAAAGGAACGGGGAAAAGCGACCACGAGCGGGCATATTTGAGGCAGTCGTTGAGTAAGGCACCAAAACGTGCATTCCATCAATGAAAGTTTGTGACTCCCTGCTCGCTCCCCCTCTAATATAGAGTTTACCATCCTCCTCTACTTTTTGAGTACCCGGGAGAGCTTGAATCGCAGTATATATATCGCCATTAGAACTGCCAGTCATTACAATGTCTAAAGCGTTCATTTTTTTCAGTGTTTGATTCTGGCCAACATTGAAATTACTGGCAACAATCTCCACCTGATTAATATCGACAGGACTCTCTTCGAGAATAATATTCAGATCAGAAAACAAAGCTACATCAGCTGCTTTACGAAATTCTTCGCAACCCAGAAAGCTTACCACAAGAGTAATTGTTCCCTGTTGCGAAGTTTTGAAACTGAATAGACCATCCTTATCGCTGGAAGTTCCTTCAATAGTTCCAAGGATAAATATATTAGCACCGATAACGGGTTCTCCTTTGGAATCTATGACCTTACCATTAATAGAAGTTTGTGCCTCAACTGCGATAGAAGAGAAAAGTGTAATGAAAATGAGAGAAAATTTCAGGTATGACTTCATGTAGCAATATTTTGTGTTTTCAGAATCCTGAAACAATGTTAATTTGTTCTGATTTTTAGTGCAAATTGTTGGGACTGAAAGCTAGGAAATAGGTCAGAGTGATGGGATTTGGGACGGATGACTATGTAGTGAGATACGAGAAACTACTGTTTTTTTACTTAACTTGAATAATTTATACCTGGGCGGGAAGACATCGCCCGGCTAGTTGGGAAAAGTACTCGCAGGTCAACCAGCGGTTATCGTTTATCGAACGGACACCAGGTGCCTGTCGGATTTTGCCGGAGGTTTATGTAAATTGGTCTATTCGCTGACTTGCTTCTGGAGGCTCAACGGGATAAATACTATTTTGCCAAATGCTTCAAAGTCCAGTTCGGCGTATTGCCAAAAGACTATGTTGCCGACGGAGTGGAAAGATAAATGTGCTTTTTTGCTTTTATTATGTTATTTTTATGATATGAAGCATAAAATAATTTTCATAATTTTAGTTGCAGTTTTGAATTCATGCAGCCATGAAAAATCAAATCAAATTCAAGTGTTTAAGGTTAACAAGGAACGGCGTGCGAATATTGTCCCTACCGATCAAAGCATAACCTTCCGGATTAGCAACCGGATCGTGAACCGTTCAACATGTCTGATGCCTTTCACTTCTTCCGATTCAACAACCTATCTGTTTTATTTGAGTGGTTACAGCAATAACATCTGCGTATTTGATCTCGAAACACAGCAGATAGTAAAAACCATTTCGTTGCAATTCGAGGGGCCAAATGGCGTTGGGACTGTTATGGGCTTTGAGGTAATTAGTTTTGATAGTATCTATATCACCCCCATGCTGGTTAAAAAGCTATATCTGGTGAACAGTGATGGAAAAGTTCTTTCTTCAATTGACTATTCAACATACAGCCAATCTACTAAGTCATATATTCCCTCAGGCACCAGTCGTACGCTGGAAAACATGCGTATGGTTTTTCAGGGTGAAAAAATTTACCTGCCTTATTATCCGGGAATAGATGAGGTAAGTTATAAGTCGTTTTCCCCATTGGATACATATATATTATTGCGGAACTGGATCAAAAAAAAAACAATCAGAGCTTTGGATGTAGGATTTCCGTCGGGTTATTGGGATAGTGGTTATTATCATCCGTTTTTTGGTTTTTTCTCCTTCAAAGACAAATACTATATTGATTATATGTACGATGATCAGGTTGTAATTTCGTCCGATCTTAAATCATGGAAGGCATACGCTATTCCAAGTCAATACATTCATGTGAAAGAACAGGTAAAACCCGAAGCCGGTATGGGAGCCAGATACGCGAGATTGGTCCCTGATCCGAACAGGGAGGTTTTTTACAGATTCGTTATTCACGCTCAGGGGAATATCGAGAACAGAGTAATAACTGATTTGGTAAGATACCCTTCTAAGTTTTCAATAATGATTTTTGATGCAGAATTAAACATTTTAGGAGAGACAAAACTTCCCGTTGATATTTATGATGTGAATGGGTATTTTATAACAAAAGACGGTTTGTTTTCCTCTCCCGGACAAATTCCGGATCATTTCCATTCCATGCCTGGTGTTGCGGGGATAGGCCGAAATGGAAACCTGATTGCCCTGGTTCCCGCCCAGGCAGTAGACTTTGGTGCCTTCGGACGAAAACCCCAGGAAGATCGCCACATGACCTTCCCAGGATGCGGGACTGCCCCGATATCGCTGGGTAGCGGAGAGCTGTCGGCGTTCTGTCCCACGAGCAGCCACGAGCGGGCATTAGCCGGTTTGCTCCGGATAAGCCCGGCTTTCATGGCCATCCAGTATATAAATTGCTGCACCAGGGCGTTTCATCGTCATTTATCCAGTTAAAGCCGGCTTCACGGGCATAATTCACAATGGCGGGATTGTTCCCGCTCCCCTGGACTTCCTTTTGTTCCGGCTCGGCAACTGCAATTTTGAATAGTTTGTCCATAAAGAATGTGAAAAAGATATTGAAGGTTATGGTAGAGATCTTTTGGGGATCATATTGATTTTGATAGCGTGCCGATCAAATGTTGTATAGGATGTCAATACAACGTTATATTGGGTATCAATACAATGTTGTATAAGGTATCAATACAACGTTGTATAAGGTATTAATACAACGTTCTAAATTTCCTGTAAAATTACTTTTTTGAGTCTTGGGCGAAACTAAAATCTTACTCATTATTCGTGATATCGTCCAGCTCTGAATTAGTTTTCAAATTAGAGGCCAGATCGATACTTGTTTGCTCTGCTGCCAAATTTTACCGAAAACGCGTCTCCAGCAGTTTGATATAATAACCGCCCACTACGGAGCGGGCCCTGAAGCCGGTAATCCTTTTGCTGTTGGTGTGGTACCAGTCGGACATGGGTACACGGTCGGTCGTTTCATCCATAAACCGGTGCAGCGGACTCACTAGCTTCTGAAAGGTTTCCGGATCGTCGCTCAAGGTGGCGCTCCAGACAATCCAGTCAGCTTTGGCGTAGTTTTCCCGGCTGTCAAGCGGTACCCCGTAAGTATTCTGCTTAGTCAGGTAATAAGCCACTTCCTGCTGTGCCACTTCTTTGGGAAAGACTTCCAGCTTAAGCAGTTTGTCCCATACCAGGTTGTACTTTTGGCTCCAGGTTCCTGGCTGGTCGAAAGTTAAGCGGTAGTGATCGCCGTCATCGGCCATCTTCACCCATTCGCCGGCCATTCGCCTGGCTTCGGCCGTATATTTTTGTTCCATCTCATGCTTGCCCAGCATCCCGGCCAGTTTCCCGTAGCAGGCAATGGCCAGGATGGCCTTTACCGACAGGTTCACATTGTGCGCGAGATGGCCGGAAAAATCGTCCGTGCAAAGCTGATTCTCCGGATCCAGTCCGTTCTTTAGCAGGTAATCGACCCATACAGTGAGGATGTCCCAGTGTTTTTCGGCATAGCGGGCATGGCCTTCAAGGGCAGCAATGGCCGCGGTCAGGATCACCATGTTACCGGCTTCTTCGATCGGCATATCACCTCCGTAGTTCTGTCCGGTAGCCCAGGGGTAGGTGCCGATATCATGAGCCGGGAACGGTTTGTTCCATTTGCCGCTTTCACTGTAATAAAAAATGGGATTTAGCAGGCCTTTTGCCAATTCAGGATTGTAGAGCAAAAATAAAGGAGCAGACGGGTAAGTGACGTCGACCGTTGCCATCAATCCGTTACTGTTGTTCTCTTTTGATAAAAAAAGAAGCTCTCCGGCAGGTGATTCGACTAATTTGTGTGCCGATATAGCCTGACGGTAAGCTAATGCGCAAAGCTCGGCATATTCCTTGCCTCCGGCATCCCAGGCATCGCTCATCAGCTGGTGGTCGAAGCGGGTACAACGATCGCGCAAATCATCAAACCCATGATTCGCTTCGATAAATGCCTGTTCAATAGTCTTATTGCCATCTTTGTTCCAGTAAGGGCGAAGATTCTCTCCAAAATAATGGATCGAATAAATATCGTTGTAACCGATCATGATCTTTCCTGAAGCCGATTTTGTTTTTCCCAGCGACTGTGCGATTGCCAGGCTTGCATCTTCTTCGGGACCGGCATTCCCCGATAGTTTTCCGGACTTTGCAAAGTCATGTCGCATTTGATAAGGATTTCCGGTCGCATAAGAACTGTTTCCCTTTTCGGCGCTCAGAAAAAAGTATCCCCAGTCGATCCGGATATCGTCGCCTCTTTTCCCAAGTATTTTCTGTTTGAGACTGCCGGTTTTCAGGAATAGCAGCCCGTCTTTTTCATATCCTTCACCCATGTTTTCCTCAGTAGGCATATTTAATGCCCAACTGGGAGCGGCTTCAAAATAGATTTGCACATCGTGATCTATTCCGTCAAGCGAGCGGACAGCGTAGGAGATATAATTGACGGGGCGGGAAATCAGTTCCGGATCGTCCATGAGCAGCGGCGCCAGAAAAGAAAGCCTGAGCTCCACTCTTCCGCACTCGAAGGTGTAATGCGTTTGCGTGGCCTGGACATCGGCAGATTGCTGCACTGCTGTCCGGGACAGAAAAGCGCCGATTTCATCTTCAGCGTATAGGCCGAAATCGACCAGCGCGCCTCCGGCTTTGTTACTGCAATGGGCAGCAATAACCGTTTCTCCCGGTTTCAATGTTTCTTTTACTGTGTCGGCTAAGGGTGCAATGATGTTTTTATTCCATTCATAGCCGGTTTTCACAACCGGTATCCCGTTGATGTACAGTTCGAACGTATCGTCATGCGAGTATTTTAAAAATACTTTTTTACCGGACAGGTCGTCATGAATGCGGATATGCCTGCGTACCCAGATATTACTGGTTTGCCAGGGGGTATTCACATTTTCTTCATTTGGGGTACCGAAGGAGGCCTGCCCTTCGCCCCAACCGGAATCGTCAAATCCAGGTATTTCCCATCCTTCACCGGGATCATCAAGCCGGTATTTTCCCGACCAGTCTTTGTCGGTCGACATGGCGGCGATCTTTTTCACCGGAGGTTCCTCCACTCCCATGAAACGATACGTTTGCCCGTCAACGCGAATCGCTCCTGTCAGCGGAAATTGTTTGCCGGTCCAGTGCCTGATCTGGTCCCCGTATAATTTGTCGGTCATCGACCAGGCGCTGGTGTAAGGGTCGATGGTGATCAACGGATAGGCCGGAGCCCGGACATTGTTTTTTAAGATGGCCGGTTTTTCATATTCCCCGCATCCGGTCAGGATGGCCAGGCAACTCAGGTAAATCAGTCGTTTCATGTGTTTGCGGGGCTACAAGCCTGAGGGTTTGGCGATTTTATCAATTTCCGACAGCGCTTCTCCAAAATTCGGGAACCCCTGATCATCCCACTCCATTTTCTGCAAACGGGGAGAACGGGTATCCGTGTCGCGGGATGGCAGCGAACCGTAGGGTTCTTTTTCGGTGGGCCTTGCCTGATAAAGGAAATAGATCTCTTTTTGATCCGGTGAAGGAATGAAACAGGGTGTGCCTGTTGCAAACACCTGGTTATCGGGATTCTGCTTAAAGACGGGTTTATCCGATTTTTGCCATGATGCCGGATCGAGCAGATCGGCATTTGCATCGGCATATAACATGCCTACCGCATAATAAGGTGTCCACGTTCCGCTGGCCGAATAATAAATCAGGACCTTGCCTTTATCTTTTGTATAAAAACACTGCGGATCTTCATTGACATAGATGGGGTAACCCGTTTTACTGCCATCGGGGTTAATCCATTGGCGTTCCCACTCATATTCCGGTTTGGAAATCGCGACTCTTTCCGAAGCCAGCGTCCACGGACTTTCCATCCGGGCAATATAGATGCATTGCGTTTCGGCTTCGACGCGCCGGGTTTGCCAACCTGACCAGATCATGTACCATACGTTATTGTGATTAAAGACGCTGGCATGAATTCCCCAACTGTTCTCTTTGTCGGTCGCAATCCGCCCCTTCATGACGAATTCGCCCTCAAACGGATCGTCCGAGCTGTTCTCGATGACATAGATCTGGTGATTGTCGGTATTCCCGTCGTCGGCAGCGAAATAGATGTACCACTTATCATTAATACGATACATCTCGGGGGCCCAGATGTGGGAGGCGCTGTTTTTATCTTTGGGAACCCATACCTCCTTTTTAGGGGCATTTTTCAGATCGGTAATGTCGGGAGTTTTCCACAGAATGATCCGGTCGTCGGCATCCTGAAAGTAATAATAGTTATTCCTGTAGTAAGTAGCCCAGGGGCGGGCGCCCGTTGGAAGCAGCGGATTGGTGTAGGTTTTATCCGCCCTCTTTGCTTCGGAATTCTGGTCCTGCTTTTTGCTGTTGCATGAAGTGAGAATCATTGCAGTAAGCAGGCAAGTGATGAAATATCTGATGATTATCGTCATTTTGATTTTAATATTAATGATAGCAAAGTTAGCTTTTTTGTTTAACCGGGATACCCTCTTTCACCACATTGCACAGCTATTGTCTTTTTTTGACCAGCTATTTCCGGTGATCTTTTTTGAGGTGCGATACATTTGCCTTGTGGGGAACAGACGGTGAATGTTAATACTGGTCTGTCCGCAAAATTAATTAACTCCTAAACGAAGATTTATGAAAATTAAAAACGTAAGGCCGCCATGTGGCTGGTCAATCTGTCCTCTTTTTGTTTTTCCTAAGAATTCTTTACCTGATAGCCTTCAGGGGAAAAGGTCAATTGATTCACTTCTTTAAGCAAACCGCAAGAATGCGTATTGTAAAATTATTTAACCTTATCTGATTATGGAAATAAAAAACACGATGAAAAGTAAGTGCCGGCGCATCTGGTGGGCGACAGTGGCGCTGGCCGCCATTTGCCTGGGCAGTTGCAAGGACGAGCAGGATGACACCGCGGTGGCTGCGTACGATCCGTCTCAGCCGGTAGTGATCTCCGATTTTATCCCGAAAACAGGTGGTGCAGGGCAGCGGCTGGTACTTTATGGAAAGAACCTGGGCAATGATCCCGCAATCATTCAATTGTTCATCGGGGGCAAGGAAGCCAAAGTGATTGGCGTAAAAGGCGAAAGCCTTTACTGTGTGGTCCCGGAAAAGGCTTACGAGGGCGATATTGAGATCAGGATCGGTGAGGGTGAAAACCCGGCTGTTGCAATGGCTGCTGAGGTTTTTGACTATCAGCGGAAAATGGTGGTGAGCACCCTCTGTGGCTACGAGAATGAAAGAGGCGAATATGAGACCAAGGATGGCCCCTTCTCCGATTGCGGGGGATTCAGGAATCCTTCCTGGCTGATCTTCGATCCCAAAAACCCCGACCATCTTTATATGGCGCAGGACGGCGGCGATGTAAGGTTACTAAACTTCAGCGAAAGCACCGTAACCACGCCGATTACCCGCGGGATGGGGAACTGGGACCGGCTGCGCACGATTGACTGGACGCTCGACGGTGATCACATGATTATTTCGAATGACCAGGGCGGTACCGAGGATATCAGTACGTCAATCCTGTCGCGGGCAGGTAACTTTCGTGACCCACAGGCACTGACCCGGTACAAGCAATGCAACGGTGGATCCATTCACCCGGTAAACGGAGAGCTGTATTTTAACAGTTATGAAAAAGGACAGTTTTTCCGTTTCGATATGGAACGCTATTTTAATGAAGGACTGGGAGTGAAGGACTATCAGGAACTGTTTAAGATACAGGACAACGGCTGGGAGTTCAACATCCGCATCCATCCTACCGGCAATTACGCATATATCGTTGTGATCAACCAGCACTATATTTTACGTACCGACTATAATTGGGAACGCAAAACATTTACCCAGCCTTATGTAGTATGCGGTGAAGCCAGGGCTGCCGATTGGGTTGACGGGGTAGGCTCGAAGGCGCGTTTGCGGAATCCTTACCAGGGCGTGTTCGTGAAAAATCCCGATTATGCAGGAAAGGATGACGAATACGACTTCTACTTTACCGAACAGCATAACCATGATATCCGGATCCTGACACCCGAAGGAAAGGTAACCACCTTTGCGGGACGGGGGAGTTCGAGTGTGAATTCCGATCCCTATGGGTACATCGACGGCGATCTGCGTCTGGAAGCACGTTTCGATCAGCCCAAGGGACTGGCATACGATGCGATGAACAAGGTATTTTACGTTGGCGACGCCGAAAACCGCCGTGTCCGAAAAATCGCTCTGGAAGAATAATCAAAGATGAAACTAATGAAGAAATCTATCTATCTGATTGCATACATCCTGCTGCTGGGACTCCCGGTAACAGTCCTTGGACAGACAACAGTTACGGTGACAGGTACCGTAACCGACGCGAAGAATGAACCGCTGATCGGCGTGAACATCATCGTAAACGACGTACCCGGCTTGGGTACGATCACTGATGTGGACGGGAAATACCGCATCAAAATGGAACCTTACCATAAACTGGTTTATTCATATATTGGTTATGAGAAAGTTGAAGTGTTGGTGAAAGAACAACGCGAGATCAATGTCACAATGGAAGAATCCGAATCGAGTGAACTCGATGAGGTGGTGATCACCGGGACTGGCGCCCAGAAAAAGATGACGGTGACCGGAGCGATCACCACCGTAAAACTGGATGAATTGAAGTCGAATTCTTCAACCAGTATCGTGAATTCACTTGCGGGTAACGTAGCCGGGATTATGTCGATGCAAACCTCCGGTCAGCCCGGACGGAACGTCTCTGAATTCTGGATCCGGGGGATCTCTACGTTCGGAGCCGGACAAGGAGCCTATGTGCTGGTCGACGGTTTTGAACGTGATCTGACCGAACTGAACATCGAAGATATTGAATCATTTTCAGTGCTCAAAGATGCATCGGCCACGGCTATTTACGGAGCAAAAGGAGCCAACGGCGTGGTTTTGATCACCACCAAGCACGGAAAAGCCGGTAAGATCAATATCGATGCCAAGGTGGAAACCTCCTACAATACGCGGACCATCACTCCTGAATTTGTGGATGGGTTTACCTATGCCAATCTGATGAATGAGGCACGGATCACCCGCAACCAGGCGCCGATCTATCAGCCTGAAGAACTGGAAATCCTCAGGTTGGGCCTTGATCCTGACCTGTATCCCAATGTCGACTGGAAAGATATGCTGCTGAAGGATGGCGCCATGAGTTATCGTGCCAATGTGAACATGAGCGGCGGGGGCGCCACAGCCCGCTATTTTGTCTCCGCCAGCTACGTGGAAGAACAGGGCATGTATAACACGGACGAGACGCTGCGGCATGACTACAATACCAATGCCAATTACAAACGTTGGAATTACCGTTTGAATACGGATATTGATATTACCAAAACAACAATTCTGAAGGTAGGGGTCTCCGGTTCATTGGAGAAAGAGAATAGTCCGGGTTTCGGCGACGATGTCTGGGGCGAGCTTTTTGGTTATACGCCAATCCGTACGCCGGTGTTGTATTCCAATGGTTACGTGCCTGCTGTGGGCACGGGCAATAAAACCAATCCCTGGGTGGCAGCCACCCAAAGCGGCTTTAATGAAGTTTGGGAAAATAAGATCCAGACCAATGTGACTCTGGAGCAGAACTTTGATTTTATTACCAAAGGACTCCGTTTTGTGGGGCATTTTGGTTATGATACGAACAACAAAAGCTGGATTGAACGGCGGAAATGGCCTGAACAATGGAAAGCCGAACGTACGCGTAATGCGGCCGGGGAATTGATATTCACGAAAATATCTGATCCCAGTGAAATGCATCAGTCGAGTGGCTCGGAAGGCGACCGCCGGGAATTCCTCGACCTGATGTTTAACTATGACCACGGCGTTCAGGAGCACCACTTCGGGGCAGCGCTTAAGTACACCCAGGATGCTTTTATCAAAACACAAAATTTGGGTGGTGATTTAAAAAACGGTGTATCGAGCCGCAACCAGGGACTGGCCGGGCGAGTCACCTACAACTGGAATTATCGCTACTTCGCCGACTTCAACTTTGGATACACCGGTTCCGAGAATTTTGCCGCAGGACATCAATTCGGGTTTTTTCCGGCATACTCCGTTGCGTGGAATCTGGCCGAAGAGCCCTTCATGAAGGAGACTTTCCGGTGGATGAATATGTTCAAGATCCGTTATTCGCACGGGAAAGTAGGTAATGATAATCTTGGTGACGAACGATTCCCATACTTATATGCAATTGAAGGGGGCGCTGCAGGTTATCAGTGGGCCGAGTATGGGAATTCCAAATACTATTCCGGGATGCGGTACTCTCAGGTCGCTTCTCCTTATATCACCTGGGAAATTGCCACCAAAAATGACCTGGGACTGGACGTGTCACTCTTCAATGATAAATTTACGGGCAACGTTGATTATTTCGATGAAAAACGTGAAGGGATTTACATGGAACGACACTATTTGCCACTGATGGTCGGCCTGGAAAGCAATCCGAAAGCCAATGTGGGAGCCGTGCGTTCGAGGGGGTTTGACGGTCGTTCTGATTATAAGCAGAAGGTGGGAAGCGTTGACCTGACTATCCGCGGAACCTTTACCTACAGTAAAAATGAGGTACTGGAAAAGGATGAGGAAAATAATGTGTATCCGTACCAAATGGAAGAAGGCTACCGGGTCAACCAAAGTAAAGGGATGATTGCACTCGGTCTGTTTAAAGATTACGATGATATCCGCAACAGTCCCAAACAGGAGTTTGGGGAGTACCAGCCCGGCGATATCAAATACAAGGATGTGAACGGTGACGGGGTGATTAATGACGGTGACCGGGTAGCGATCGGGGCGACCCGAAAACCCAATCTGATTTATGGGGTCGGGATTTCGTCACAATGGAAAGGACTGGATGTGAGTGTGCATTTTCAGGGCGCCGGCAAGTGCACCTTCCCGATTTATGGAAAAACCGTGTATGCATTTAATGAGGGGGAATGGGGAAATATCCTGAAAGATCTGGTTGGTTCCGACCGATGGATATCGGCTGATATTTCAGGAGATCCGGCCACAGAGAACCCGAATGCCGCCTATCCCAGACTGAGTTTTGGCGGAAACAGCAACAATTATCGGGAATCGACCTTCTGGCTGCGCAATGGGTCGTATCTACGCCTGAAAACAGTTGATGTCGGCTATACGCTTCCAACGCAGATTGTAAACCGGTTTCATCTCAACAAAGTTCGCGTCTTCCTGGTTGGTACGAATCTGGTCACCTGGTCAAGCTTTAAATTGTGGGATCCCGAGTTGACCGAGCCGAAAGACGGAAAGGTGCCGGGAGAAGTCTACCCGCTGGCAAAATCAGTTACGCTGGGACTTAGCATTAACTTATAAAACGAAGAAAATGAAAAGGGAAATATACATTTTGGCAGGAATGACGGTAGGGACAGGTATGTTCGTTTCGTGTTCCGATTACCTGGAATCGGATCAGTATTTCAAAGACAGGATGACCGAAGAGAAGGTATTTGAGAGTAAACAGTATTCGGAAGAATGGCTGGCTCATACATACTCTTTTCTGACCGACGAAAATGCAGATGTGGCGAGTAAGGGCCATACACCTCACTGTTTTGCCGACGATATGTATTATGGCGACCGCGACGGCAACTACGACAGCAAGGATATTTCGGCGCTGTCATACAATGAATTCCATATGGGTGAGTACAGCGAAAACGATAAACAAGGTACCTGGGAAAGATCTTATAAGGGTATACGGAATGCGACAACCTTTATTCAAAATATTGATATTAACAAGGAAATGAGCCTGGCGGAAATTGCCGACTATAAAGCACAAGCCCGCTTTGTCAGGGCCTATTATTACTGGTTACTGCTGCGCAAGTATGGTCCCATTCCCCTGCTTCCCGAGGAAGGTATTGACTATACCGACAGCTATGATGAGGTGGCTACTCCGCGCAGCACGTATGAAGAATGCGCTGAATACATCGCCGGCGAGATGGCGCTTGCTGCAAAAGACCTGCAGCTTAGCCGCCGCGACGAACAGTCGGTAGCAAGACCCTCCCGCGGAGCCGCACTGGCCGCCCGGGCCAAGGTGCTGCTTTATGCTGCCAGTCCGCTGATGAACGGCAATACAGACGATTTCGCAAGTGCATTGACCGATGATCAGGGAAAACAGCTGCTCTCGTCCGGCTATAACGAAGAAAAATGGGCCCGTGCTGCTGCTGCGGCCAAAGATGTAATGGAACTTGGCGTCTATGGCTTATACGTGGCCAATTTCCGCACCTCGGGTAACTCATCCTATCCGGCCACCATCGTTCCCCCTTATGACGCCGAATTTTCTGAAAATAACTGGCCGGATGGCTGGGCGAACATCGATCCCTTTGAATCCTACCGGGCCGTATTTAACGGCACACTCAATGCGTCAGAAAATCCGGAACTGATCTTCACCCGCGCAAACAACGGGGGAGAAAGCGTAGCGACCATGGTAGCGCATCAGTTGCCCCGTATTGCGTCGGGTTGGAACACCCATGGCCTTACCCAAAAACAGGTTGATGCGTACTATATGAATAATGGCGCCAACGCTCCCGGTAAAGATAAAGAAATTGGCCGTGGAGATGGCAGTGACCGCGTGACCGGCTATGTGACAAATGAAGACCTGGACGCCGGCCGGTACAAACCGCTGGCGGAAGGGGTATCTCTTCAATATGCCAATCGCGAACCCCGGTTTTATGCTTCGGTTGCCTACAACGGCAGCGTCTGGCATCTGGAAAATGAAACGGAAGAGCGGAACCGCGAGAAACAGGTCTTTTATTACCGGGGAGACGGCAATGGCTATACCAACACGATGTTCTGGCTGCGTACCGGTATCGGGGTCATGAAATTCGTACATCCCAGAGATACCTACCAAAACGGCGATATTGACAAGGTGGTGCCCAAGACCGAACCAGCCATCCGGTATGCCGACATCCTGCTGATGTACGCTGAAGCATTAAACGAGCTGGAAGGTTCTTACAGTATTCCTTCCTGGGACGGTTCGCAGACCTATGCCATCAGCCGCGATATCAATGAAATGAAAAAAGGTATTCACCCTGTACGCATTCGCGCGGGTGTGCCCGACTATCCTTCTGAAACTTACAGCGATAAGAATGAGTTCCGCAAGCGGCTTAAACGGGAGCGCCAGATCGAGCTGATGGGCGAAGGACAGCGCTACTACGATTTGCGCCGCTGGAAAGATGCCGCTGTGGAAGAATCACTGCCCGTTTATGGCTGCAATGCGTTGATGTCGGCCGACCAGAAAGACCTGTTCCATACGCCGGTGGCTGTATGGGCGCTTCAGTCGACCTTCTCCCGTAAGATGTGGTTCTGGCCCATCGGCCACAGCGAACTGAAACGCAACGGCCGTCTGACGCAAAACCCCGGATGGACGTATAATGATTAAAGGGAAACCGGAGTATTAGTAAAACCTAAAAATTTGTAAAGAATATGAAGAATAAATATCGTTTGCTATCCTTGCTGGCTGTGCTGTTTGCGTTGATCGCCTGCAATGACGAATGGAAAGACGAGCAATTTGATCATTATGTGTCGTTCAAAGCGCCTCTCGACAGCAAAGGTGTGTCGCAGATTAACATCCGCTACAAGCCGGACGGGCTGGTGACTTATCAACTTCCGGTGATTATTAGCGGCTCGACAACGAATACCGCCGATCTGACGGTTAGTGTCGCCGTAGACCCTGATACGCTGGTTGTGCTGAATACCGAACGCTTTCAGAACCGTACCGATCTGTATTACAAAGAATTGGAAGGTGCATTTTTTACCATGCCTGAAACGGTGAACATTAAGGCAGGCGAAAATACAGGTCCGCTGAATATTGATTTTACCCTGGGCGATATCGATCTGGTCGATAAGTGGATGCTTCCCCTGACAATTGTCGACGATCCCACGAAGGGCTATGTCGCCAATCCCCGTAAGCACTATAAAAAGGCTTTGTTGCGTGTGATGCCGTTCAATGACTACTCAGGGGTTTACAGCGGTACGGCCCTGAAGACTTTTCTGAAGGGTTATGAAAATGATGCGGCCATCGTTAAGAGCGAGATTCCCGTTTATGTAGTCGACGAAAGCACCGTGTTCTTTTATGCCGGAACCATTGACGAGAGCCGGATTGACCGCGGCAACTATAAGATTTATGCGGCATTTGACAGCCAGACCAAAACGGTGACACTCACGGCCGAAGATCCGAACATTAACTTTCAGGTCAACGGCACCCCTGTGTTTGTGGTAGAGGAAACGATGGATGCTGTGCGCCCATATTTGTTGCACCGTTACGTGACGATCAGCAAGATCGATTACAGCTATACGGATTATACAGCCGTGCCAAACGCTTCCATCTCCTATACGGTAAGGGGGTCATTAATCCTGGAACGCAAGATCAATACGCAAATCCCTGACGAAGATCAGGCTATTGAGTGGTAAAGAAACAATTATTCAGATGCAGAGGGAGATGCCCGGGGGTATCCCCCTCTGCCTGTATCTAAACAAAATAAAGGAATGATGAAGAGAAAAAGATTTTTTGTATTGGCATTGCTGCTTGCAGGGATGTCCGGTGTATCCTGTGCTCCGAAGGATCACCCGGAGAAAAAAGGGGCGGCCACGACGGGGCTGCGGGCTCCTGCCTACCCGCTGGTGACCATTGACCCCTATACGAGCGCGTGGGCGACAACCGACCAGCTATTTGACGGGCCGGTGAAGCATTGGACAGGAAAAGAGCATCCGCTCATCGGTGCGATCCGCGTTGACGGACAGGTTTACCGGTTCCTCGGAAAAGAAAATGTCCCGCTTAAAACAGTCATTCCCATGGCTGGCGAAGAAGCGTGGGAAGCCAAGTACACCCTGGAAAAACCGGGAAGAGGCTGGGAGAAAGTCGGCTTTAACGACGACTCCTGGACCTTGGGCCGAGGCGCCTTCGGAACGAACGACATGCCCGCGCTCGAAACGTCCTGGCAAACAAAAGATATCTGGCTGCGCCGGGAGTTTACCCTTTCGGAAGTACCGGAAGGAGAAGTTTACCTGAACTATTCACATGATGACATTTTCGAGCTGTACCTGAATGGCCGGCAACTGGTCAAAACAGGCTATGAATGGAAAAATGGTGTGGTTCTGAAACTGGATAAGAGCCTGTTGAAGGCCGGCGAAGAAAATGTGATCGCAGCCCATTGCCACAACCGCACCGGTGGCGGGTATGTGGACTTCGGCTTATTTACCGATCCTGAACAACAGGAAGCTTTTGCGCAGCCGGCCGTTCAGAAAGCGGTGGCCTTATCCGCCACATCGACTGTTTATACCTTTGCCTGCGGCCCGGTCGACCTGCGCTTGCAGTTTACTTCGCCGTTGCTTCCCGGAGACCTGGATCTGCTCTCTCGCCCGGTTAACTACATTAGTTACGAAGTGGTTGCCAACGACGGCGGGAAACATGATGTCCAACTCTATTTTGAAGGTACCCCGCAATGGGCGGTGAACGAACTGAGCCAGGAGGTGGAACTAGGAAAAGGTCGGGCAGGTCATGTCAGCTATGTAAAAACCGGTACAACAGAACAACCGGTTCTGCAAAAAAAAGGTGACAATGTCCGGATTGACTGGGGATACTTTTATCTGGCTGCGCCCGGTGAAAAACAAACCGTGGGCGTTTCGGAAAATTACGCCGCACCTAAGAATGCTTTTGTGCAAAACGGAACTGTGGATGCGGGACCAGACACACTGACGGCCAAAATGAGTAAAGCAATGCCGGCAATGGTGGTTGTGGATGCTTTGGGCGAAGTTTCAGATAAACCTGCCGGCGGATATGTGATGATCGGCTATGATGATCTGGAATCAATCCAGTATTTCGGCACTAATCTGAAGGGCTGGTGGACAAAAGACGGCGCGGTGACGATGGACCAGGCACTGCAGGACGCAGCCAGCGATTATGCAGACGTAATGAAACGCTGCACGGAAATGGATAACCGGGTGTGGGAAGAGACCACGGCTTCCGGCGGTAAAAACTATGCCGATCTGTGTGTGCTGGCCTTCCGGCAGAGCATCGCTGCTCATAAACTGGTGAAAGACACGGCGGGAACGATTCTTTTTCTTTCAAAGGAAAACTTCAGCAATGGCTCGATCGGGACGGTCGATGTGACTTACCCCTCAGCGCCCCTGTTCCTGAAATATAATCCCGACCTGCTGAAAGGAATGCTGAACCCGATTTTCTATTACTCGGAAAGCGGGAAGTGGACCAAGCCTTTCGCGGCCCATGATGTAGGTACTTACCCGCTGGCTAACGGACAAACCTATGGCGGCGACATGCCGGTAGAGGAAAGCGGGAATATGCTGATCCTGACTACTGCTATCGCCCATGCAGAAGGAAATGCCGACTATGCGCAACAACACTGGGAAGTACTGACGACCTGGGCCAATTACCTGCTGGAGAATGGACTTGATCCGGAAAATCAGCTTTGCACCGACGATTTTGCCGGTCATTTTGCACACAATGTAAACCTGTCGGTCAAAGCGATTATGGGTATTGCCGGCTATGGACATCTGGCCGCGATGCTGGGTAAAAATGACGTGGCTGAAAAATATACGGCCGAAGCAAAACGGATGGCCGGCGAATGGGTGAAGATGGCCGACGACGGTGGTCACTACCGCTTAACCTTCGATCAGCCGGGAACCTGGAGTCAGAAGTACAACCTGGTATGGGACAAGTTGCTTGGACTAAATATTTTCCCCAAAGAAGTTGCACAGAAGGAACTGGCTTATTACCTTACCAAGCAAAATGCGTACGGCTTGCCGCTTGACAACCGGAGAACCTATACCAAAAGCGACTGGATCGTCTGGACAGCCACCCTGGCCGATGACCAGACGACTTTCCAAAAGTTCATTGACCCCTTGCACAGGTTCGTCAATGAAACGCCCGACCGGGTGCCGATGAGCGACTGGTACGAGACGCCCGACGCCAAACAGGTAGGATTTCAGGCGAGGTCGGTTGTTGGGGGATATTTTATAAAATTGTTGGAATAGGATTGTGTCGTAAGTAGTTAGTCGTAAGTCGTAAGACAGGAGAAGGAGAATAAGCGGGAAACCGGAAGAATAGGTAGCATGGTAGCAAGGTTTCAGGGTAGCAGGGTTATAAGGTTGCTGTTTTACCTTTCCACCCTGCAACCTTGTAATCTTTTTGTTTTACATCTGAAATGCAGTTAATTAAATAGTATACATATGAAGCAGACAGTAATTCGGGTCATGTCTTTTTTCATGTTTGCACAGGTCTGCCTGGCAGGTGGCGTGCAACGGGGGACAGATACGCAGGCAACGGTGGTTGCCCGACCGGATCTGACCAGCCAGAATAGTTTCTATCCCGGCAACCGGGCTCCCTTAAAACAGGCTCATTTTATCAAATTGCCGCTGGGGAGTGTTCAGCCTGAAGGGTGGATTGCTAAACTGATCGAACTACAGAAAGACGGCCTGTGCGGTCACCTCGGAGAGATCAGCGCCTGGCTGAGCAAGGAAAATAATGCCTGGTTATCCGAAGGCGGCGATTACGGATGGGAGGAAGTCCCCTACTGGTTGAGGGGTTATTCGGACATGGCCTTTCTGTTGAACGATGAGCAGATGAAGAGAGAGGCGATGGTGTGGATCGAAGCGATCCTGAAAAGCCAAAAGCCCAATGGCTGGTTTGGTCCGGAAGTGAAATCGGGCAAAGGCTATCTGGATTTCTGGTCGAATATGCTGGTGCTTTTTACGCTTCAAAACTATTATGAGTACACGCATGATCAGCGCATTCCGGAGTTCATGTCCAGCTATTTTAAGTTTGAACTGGCTGTTCCCGATAACGAATTTCTTTCGAGCTACTGGGAAAACAGCCGGGGCGGCGACAATTTGTACAGTGTTTACTGGCTGTACAACCTCACCGGCGAAAAGTGGTTGCTCCAGCTTGCGGAGAAAATTCATCGCAATACCGCCAGCTGGATGCAGCAGTCAAGCTTGCCCAACTGGCACAATGTGAACATCGCCCAGTGTTTCCGCGAACCGGCCACCTGGTTTATGCAGTCGGCCGACAGCGCTCATCTGGAAGCGACCTATAAGGACTACGATCTCATCCGCCGCACCTTCGGACAGGTTCCGGGAGGGATGTTCGGCTCGGACGAAAACTCCCGGATGGGCTACATCGATCCGCGCCAGGGAACTGAAACCTGCGGATTTGCTGAGCAAATGACGTCGGACGGGATTCTGACACGGATAACCGGCGATCCGTTATGGGCCGATAACTGTGAGGATATCCTTTTTAACAGTTTCCCGGCAGCGTTTACGACCGACATGAAAGCGCTCAGGTATATCACCTGTCCGAACGGAGTCACCGCTGACGATAAAGACCATTCGCCGGGAATCGATAACAGGGGGCCGTTCCTGACCATGAATCCTTTTAGCAGCCGCTGCTGCCAGCACAATCATGGGCATGCCCTGCCGTATTACCTGCAGAACCTGGTAATGGCCAGCAATGACAACGGACTGGCAGCTGTGATGTATAACTCCTGCACAACCACGGCCAAAGTGGGAGATGGCACAGAAGTGACGCTGAAGGAAAATACCCGTTATCCCTTTGAGGAGGAGGTGCAGTTCACATTCAGCATGCAGCAGATGGTGAAGTTCCCGTTCTACCTGAGGGTTCCGGGTTGGTGCGGGGGAGCCTCGGTGAAAGTGAATGGCAAGGAAATCAAAGTCAGCGCCGCAAGTGGGTCTTATATCCGGCTGGAACGCAATTGGAATAACGGAGACCGGATTACATTATCGTTGCCCATGACACTGAGTTCACGGAGCTGGCAGGCGAACCAGAACAGCGTGTCGGTAAACTACGGCCCACTCACGTTTTCACTGAAGATTGCTGAGAATTATAAAAAGATCAGCAGCACCGCTTCGGCCATTGGTGATTCCAAATGGCAGAAAGACGCTGATCAGGAAAAATGGCCGGCTTATACGATCGATCCGGTAGGCCCCTGGAATTACGGATTGATCCTGGATCAGCAGGATCCGGCTCGCTCGCTGAAAATTGTACGCAAAAGCTGGCCAGCCGACAATTATCCGTTTTCGCAGGACAATGTCCCGATTGAAATTCGTGCGAAAGGACGTCTGATCCCTTCATGGGGGATCGACCAGTACGGCCTGGTGGATGTGCTGCCCCGTTACCCGGCCAAAGCTGTCGGACCCGCAGCGGATATCACCCTGATCCCCATGGGCGCCGCCCGTTTACGGATCTCGGCATTTCCTCCTGTGGAGTAAAATCAATATCAAGGAAAAGGGAGACAGGAGACCGGAAGAAGGTGGAAGGGTTACAAGGTAATTGCCATAGCAGGGAATAAGATATAAACGGGACTGTCAGTCATCTCGACAGCCCCGTTTATTTTCCGGTGATGAGTGGAGGGGAACGATCGCAGGTGGCAGATTTTTAATACTTTTGCGTTAAAACCTAAATTCGCCGGATTTGTACAGCAAAAAAGATATGCAACGGGCAATTCAACCGAATCCGGTTGAATGGAATGTCAATACTTTTGAAAGACTGTATGATGACTACTATCCGGCGCTTTGTTTATTTACCAATAAATACCTCGGTGACTTAGACCTGTCAAGATCTCTGGTTCAGGAATTATTCGTGGATCTTTGGTTAAAACGGGAAAAACTTATTGTCGGAAAGGATTCGGTCAAATGCTATCTTTTTAAAGCAGTCCGGAATAAATCGATTGATTATTTAAGGGAATCGAAAAAGACGGTCAGTTTATCCGCCGTTCCGGAATACAGTCTGAATTCTCCTTTCGAAGATAAACTGGAAGAAGCAGAATTAAATGCGCGCATTAATCAGTCAATCAGTGAACTGCCTGATAAATGCCGGGAGATCTTTCTGTTGTGCCGTTTCGAAGGACTGAAATATGGTCAGATTGCAGAAAAACTAAATATTTCAGTGAAGACGGTCGAGATGCAGATGGGTATAGCATTGAAAAAAATGAAAGACAAACTGTCCGATTTACAGGTGATTAAGCTCATGGTGTGTATTTTCTGCAAAAAAAGATGAAAATCGTTACAGGGTATTGGTGTGAATTTCCGTCTATGGGTGTTAAATCCATGGAACATGATAAATACCGAACAAATACATGAGCTCATTATAAAAGAAATTTCAGGAAACGCCGGTGCTGAGGAAAGCCTGAAACTCAAAAACTGGCTTGCTGAGTCTGATGATAATCTGAAGGTCTATCAGGCAAGTCTAAAAACCTGGAGTGTTGCTGAAACCTGGCTGGAGCCTGATCTCATTCAGCACGACAAACTAAAAATAGTCAGAGACGTCAATCAGCGGTTGGTCGCTCAGTCCTATCGTACCAAGCGGCGTTCCCGTATTTATCTTGCCGCAGCCATTCTGGCTTTCCCGATTGCCATGGCGCTAAGCTTTCTTTTCAATGATTCCTCTTCATCTGAGTCAGTTGATCAAACCATTGTCATGTCGGCTCCCGCCGGCCATATATCAAAATGTATGCTTCCCGACGGAACAGCCGTGTGGATCAATTCCGGCTCGCAGCTCTTATATAAGTCTTCCGGTTTTGACGGTAGAATACGGGAAGTCAGCCTCGATGGCGAAGCTTATTTTGAAGTGGTCAAAAATAAAAGCCGTCCCTTTTATGTCAGGACCGGTATAGCCGATGTAAAAGTGACCGGCACTTCGTTCAACCTGAAAGCAGATCACAAATCAAAAGCATTCGAAACTGTACTGACTGAAGGAAGCATTGAATTGCAGCTTGAAGGCAGGAATCCTGATCAAAGCATAAAACTTAAGCCGGGAGAAAAAGCTGTTTTTGATGCCGGTCAGAAAAAAATGCTGGTTCAGGAGGTGAACCCTGAGGTTTATTCTGCCTGGAGAAATGGCGAGATCATCTTTCAGGATGCTACCCTCAGCGACCTGATTATAGAACTGGAAAGGATTTATGATGTCAAATTCAGGCTAAGCGATCCGGATCTCGGCAATTATCGTTTCCGGGGGATCTTTAGCTACGACAATAACCTGATCGGTGCACTGGAAAAGTTTAAGGTAACAGCACACATTGATTACTACATAAAGGATAAGGAAGTATGGCTAAGTAAAAAATAAGAGTTGCAAAAAAAGAGGGAATAGGTAGTAGCATTCCCTCTTTAAACCGATTGCAACGAATTGCTAAATCAATTTTAATGTTAAACATTCAAATTTATGAAAAAATGCTTTAAAAGAGGGGAGATTTACAGCTCCTGGCTAAAAAAACTATGGCTTATGATTCGATTATGCGCACTAATGATCTTACTTGCACTGGGTTCCCTTTCAGCAAGTTCTGTTTATTCACAGAATTCGACCTTAACGTTGAAGATGAAGAATTCGACTCTGGCAGAGGTCTTTAATTCGATTGAAGAGCAAACAGACTACTATTTTTTTTATCACCGTGATCAGCTGAACGATCAACGGATTGTGAGCGTGGATATGGAGAACAAAAAAATAGGCGAGGTGCTGGATGAGCTTTTTCGTGGTCAGAATATCAGTTATAAAATTGATGGCCGGAGTATCCTGATCGATGTAAAAGAGATTGATCCGGTTGCACTCGCCCAGCAGGTTAAAACAATTTCAGGCCGGGTTATTGACGCATCGGGCGTTCCGCTGCCCGGAGTGGCCGTTGTTGTAAAGAGAACCAGCCAGGGAACGATAACTGATACCGATGGGAATTATAATCTGACAAAAGTCCCGGGCGATGCCATACTGGTTTTTTCCTTTGTGGGCATGCGTGTTCTGGAAGCTGATGTTGCCGGAAGGACCGTTATTAATGTCACTTTGGAAGAAGAAACCATCGGTATTGAAGAGGTTGTTGCCATCGGTTATGGGACTCAGAAAAAGGTGAGTGTTACCGGAGCTGTGGGCAGTATCAAAAATGAAAGTATTAACCGCCTGGCCAACAACACGACTGCGGCTATGCAGGGCGTGGCGCCCGGTTTGACAATCCTGGACAAAGGCGGTTCGCCGGGACGCGGAAATACAACCCTTCGGATCAGGGGAATTACGACCATTGACAGTGACAGCGGCGATGGCGTTGACAGTAATGCGGCTTTGTTTCTGGTAGACGGTGTAGAGCAACGGATATCCGATATCAACCCCGACGATGTTGAAAGTGTCTCCATTCTGAAAGATGCCTCTGCCACAGCGATCTATGGTTCCCGTGCAGCCAACGGGGTGGTGCTGGTTACCACCAAACGCGGTAAGGAAGGCGGGGTTAAGGTCGACCTGAACACCTACTGGGGAATGCAGAGTGTAACGAATAAGGTGGAGCATATGGAGACTGTAACCTACATGCGCCAGCAAAATTATGCCTTCCAAAATGCCGGGCAGAAGGCGAGATATTCTGATACTTTTATTCAGGAATGGATCGACAATCATGATGCTGATCCGGTCACTTACCGTAAAGCCAACCAATGGCAGGACGCGGTATACCGCGATGCGCTCCAGCAGAATTACAGCCTCACAGTGAGCGGGGGCAACGAAAAAGCAAAAGGTTTGATGGGATTGCGTTATTACAAACAGGATGGCGTGGTGCCTCATTTTAATTCTGATATTAAAGAGATCCGCGTCAATACCGACTTTAAACCTTTGGAACGACTTAAGCTTTCGGCCGACGCCAACTTTCGTACCCGTTATTCGCTGGCACCTGTCGGTGCATACGATTATGATGTAAATGGCGGAGGCGTGTTCTATTCGATGTTTCATGCCACACAATTTGTTGTACCGCAATATCCCGATGGGACCTATGGTCTGGGCAATAAAAATGCTAATCCGCTTCTTCTTGCGCGAATGGCCGGTGATGATGAACAATGGAATAATTTGTTTATAGGCAGCCTGAAAGCAGAATTGAGTCTTTTCGAGGGGCTTAAGTTCACCACCCAGTATGCCCGGCGCTTTGCCTATAATAAAACGGTGGCTTTCACCAATGCCTATACCGTAGTTGATACGAACTTTCTCGACTGGGGAGCCACTGCAAGAGACGAAGCCTATAACCCTTCCGCCACCCGCAAACGTACCCGGTCAATCACCCGTAACAGCATGGATGATTACCGTCAGGACCAGAATGAATATACCCTTAACCTGTTGCTCGATTACGAGAAACAATTCGGCAGGCACAGCCTGCACGCACTGGGAGGCTTTTCTCAAATTGAAAACGAATGGTCGCACAATCAGGCTTATCGCCAGGATTTTTACAACAATGACGTTCAGTCGATTAATATGGGCTCGGAAAGTACCTGGAAAAGCTATGGGTATAACAACGAGTACGCCTTGCGTTCGTATTTCGGAAGGTTAAACTATAACTACGATAACCGTTATCTGTTGGAGGGTAACCTGCGTTATGACGGAACTTCTCGCTTCACCGGCGACAACCAGTACGGAACATTTCCGTCGTTCTCCGGGGGGTGGCGGATCTCAAATGAAGCATTCTGGAGCGACAATCTCCGTAAGCTCGTTTCTGATCTTAAACTGAGAGGCTCCTGGGGTAAAACAGGAAATCAGACTGCCGGTCTGTATGCCTTTTATGAATCGTACGGTTCCACCACCTATAACTTTAGCGGTGCGGTTGTGCAGGGCTATATGCAAACTTCGCTGGCAAACAGCAACCTGAAATGGGAGACCAGTACCCAGACCGATCTGGGTATCGATGCCGGTTTGCTGGATAATCGTCTGACCATCAGTGCCGATTATTATTACAAACGAACAGAGGGTATCCTGGTCAACCTGCCTATTTCGGGTACGATCGGTCTCGATGCACCGGTACAGAACGCTGCCGTAGTTGATAATAAAGGATTTGAATTGTCGATCGACTGGAAACACAAAGCCGGTGATTTTTCGTATGGTGCCAACTTCAATATTTCAAACAACAAAAATGAAGTCATCAGCCTCGGCGGGGCGAATCCCACCGTAAGCGGCGGTGCGTCCGATGTCATTACAACCGTGCGGGAAGGCTACGCGATTAACTCGTACTGGGGTTACCAGACGGATGGCCTGATTACCCAGGCCGATCTTGATGCGGGCTACCCGGTTTACGACAGCCGGATGACCCTCGGTGATGTGAAATATGTAAACCGCAGTGAGGATAATAAGATTGATGCAGAGGATATGACGGTGATCGGGAATGAGTTCCCGCGCTTCCCCTTCGCCCTGAGCGGATACGTGAACTGGAAAGGATTCGACTTTTCGTTTATGCTCCAGGGGGTGATGGACGCGCAGACCCGGGTTTCCGGAGCACTGGCTGAAGGAGGTAACTTTGAGGGTTTCACCCTTGACATTTTCAAGGACTACTGGACACCGGAAAATATGGATGCCCGTTTTCCTCGCCCAAGAAAGAGCGTCGACTATAATGCGATGATGTCGGACTACTGGGTCGTTGATGCCGGTTACCTCCGGTTGAAGAATATCTCGCTTGGTTATACCCTGCCGCGCATGCTGAGCCAGAAGCTGTATCTCAGTAAAGCGCGTATCTATGTGGCGGGCAGCAATATTTTGACGTTTTCGCCGCTCAAGGAGTGGGGGCTTGACCCGGAATTTGTTTCCGGACGTTTTCTGTATTACCCGCAAACGTCGGTTTATACCCTGGGTTTGAATTTAACTTTTTAACTCACTGACCAATGAAAAAACATCAATATTTTCTGATCATGACGTTCGCTGTCGTCCTGTTTGGATGCAGCGACGTGCTCGATACGGTACCTACCGACCGTTTATCGTCTGACGTGTACTGGCAGACTGATAAAGACGCCGAATATGCGGCCAATGCCATTTACCGTTTTCTGGAAAGCCCGGTCACCATATTGGGACGTGATGAGATGTCGGATCTGGCACGCGCTACGTTCGAAACCTCTGACGAAACAAAGGTTGAAGCCAGTATTGCGGACCCGCAGACCAATATCTTTCAGAATACCTGGAATGATCTGTACAAAGGGATACGACGCTGTAACGACTATATGGCGAATGTGGAGAAAATAACGCCTGCCGACCAAGCAAAAGTTGACCGCCTCACCGCCGAGGTCCGCACACTGCGGTGTTATTTTTATTCTCGCCTTACATCTTATTTCGGCGACGTGCCCCTCGTGACGACGCCAATCGGTATTGAAGAATCAAAGGCGCTGACCCGTACGCCGGTGTCTGAGATCTACGATTTTATTTACACCGAGATTACCGCTTCTGTGAACGCCCTGCCGGCAACCACAACCGAAAAAGGCCGTGTGACCAAAGGTGCAGCCCTCGGCATTCTCGCCCGGACCATGTTGTTTGCAGCCGGCAACGTGACCGGTACCGATGCCCGGGCAGAGATGTACTACGAACGTGCCATGGATGCAGCCGATGCCGTGATTGCATTGGGCGTATACGATCTTCTTCCGGCATATAAGGAGTTGTTCAAGTATGCAAACGAGAACAGCGTGGAAGTCGTGTTCGATGTTCAATACCTGAAAGACGTCTACGCCAATGCTGTCATGAATAACTTTGGGGCAGTGTCGTTGGGAAACAATGGTTCGAGTATGTCGCCTACGGCAGTTTTGGTTGATGAATATGAAACAATAAACGGGAAAATGATAACCGAAGATGCATCCTACGATCCGATGAACCCCTATGCCGGCCGTGATCCGCGGCTCAGCTATACCCTGTATGTTCCGGGCGACGTGCTGCCAAACGGAACAATCTATGATTCGCGTCCGGGGTGGAGCACAAGTGGCGATGTGATAGGAGCCAGCTACCAGGTTTCAAAGACCGGTTTGTTACCCAGTAAGTACATCAATCCCGAAGATGTGGGACAAAGCAACCGCAGCAACTGCGGGATCAATCTTATCCTTTTTCGTTACGCCGAGATCCTGCTGACTGCTGCCGAAGCCCGGATCGAACTGAATCTCGAACCGGATGTTGCTTTACAGTACATCAACAGGATCCGGCAACGGGCCGACGTAAACATGCCTGCGCTAACGGGCATTTCCGGGCAGGTTGCCCTGCGTCAGGCTGTACAGCATGAACGGATGGTGGAACTGGCCCTGGAAGGAAACCGCTTCTTTGATATCCGGCGCTGGAAAATAGCCGAAAGCGTGTGTAACATGGATCAGATCACCGGAATGCGCTATGTGGATAAAACAAGCGGACAACTGATCACCATTACCACCGATTATAAGAAGAAATTTACGGCAAGAGACTATCTTTGGCCGATCCCGTATAATGAAAGGCAACTCAATACTAATTTAACCCAAAATGAAGGATGGGATTAAAGATCATAGAAAAGATGACCCGATTAAAACCTTTTGAATTGCTGACCATTGGGGGCGCTTTGCTGTCGGCGGGCCTGCAGGCACTGCCTGTAAGGCCTGAGCGCCCCAATATCATGATCATCATGCTCGATGATATGGGCTATTCCGACCTGGGCTGCTATGGAGGGGAAATTAAAACGCCAAATATCGACCGGCTGGCGGCAACCGGTGTGCGGTTTACACAGATGCACAACAGCGCCCGCTGCTGTCCGACCCGGGCCTCGCTGCTGACCGGACACCATCCCCAGGTGGCAGGCATCAACGGCATGGGGGTGAACATGAGCATGAACACGGCCACCATTGCTGAAGTGTTAAAGGAGAACGGGTATAAGACAGGAATGACCGGCAAGTGGCATTTGTCACAAACCAAAGCGCTCCCTGATCATGCTGAGCACCTGCGCTGGCTGGCCCACCGGTCTGATCACGGACCGTTTTCTCCTGTGGAGAATTATCCCTGTAACCGGGGATTTCAGGAACACTGGGGTACGATCTGGGGCGTGGTGAATTTTTTCGATCCCTTCAGCCTGGTTCACAATGAAGAGCCCATTAAAGAAGTACCTGAGGATTTTTATATGACCGATTTCGTTACCGGCAAATCGCTTGATCTGATTGAACAGTATGACCGAGACGATCAGCCTTTTTTCCTGTATGTGGCTCATACGGCGCCGCACTGGCCGCTGCACGCTCTCCCGGAGGATATTGAAAAGTATAAGGATACCTATACGGCAGGCTGGGATGCGATCCGGAAAAACCGCTACGAGCGGATGGTTCAACTGGGACTGATCGATCGCGATACCTATCCGTTGCCGGAGAATTCGTCGGGCAAGAAGTGGGAAGATTGTGAACAGAAAGCTTATGAAGCTGCCTGCATGGCTGTGCATGCTGCTATGATCGATCACGTGGACCAGGGCGTAGGCAAGATCATCCAAAAGCTGAAGGAAACCGGTCAATATGAGAATACGATCATCTTCGTACTGTCCGATAATGGAGCATCCTATGAGCGGGGTTACCCTCCCGGGTTCGACCGTCCGGGCTTCACCCGGGATTCAGTGATCATTGAATACAATTCTCCTCATCCGGGACCGGGAACCACCTGGAACTATATTGGCAATGCCTGGGCAAGCGCGGCAAACACGCCTTTCCGCTACTGGAAAAAGGAATCGTATGAAGGCGGATCGGCGACTCCGTTCATTGTTCACTGGCCTAAAGGATTGAAAGGGAAGGAAAATACCATTAACAGGAGCGTAGCGCATGTGATGGATTTGATGCCCACCTGCCTGGAGTTGTCCGGGAGCCGTTATCCGGAGGAGGTGAACGGACAGAAAGCGTTTCCTCTCCCGGGAAAAAGTATTATGCCTCTGGTGTACGGACAAACGAAGGCCATTCACGATACCCTATACTGGGAACATGAAGGCGGACGGGCGATCCGTATCGGCGACTGGAAAATGTCGGCTTTGCCGAAAGGAAAATGGGAGTTGTTCAATTTAGCTGAAGATCATACCGAGACAACCGATCTGTCGGCAAAACATCCGGATAAATTAAAACAGATGGATGAAGCCTGGCATGATTGGGCTGTAAAACTGGGTATTCGATAAAGAGGTAAAAAGGGCCGCCGAACCAGCGGCCCTTTGCATGGATCAGATTTCTATTTTTGCGCCCATCACCTTTAAAAATTCCCGGATGAACGCCGGATGGGCAGGCCAGGCAGGTGCCGTAACCAGCTTCCCGTCTACATACGCCGCATCGACCGCAATGGACTGAAATTCACCTCCTGCCAGGGTCACTTCAGGGCCGACTGCCGGATAAGCAGTAAGCTTCCGACCCCTGACCACATCGGCAGCGGTCAGGATCTGAATACCGTGACAAATAGCGGCAACCGGCTTATCTGCTTCGAAGAAATGTTTTACATAAGTGATGACCTTAGGGAACAGTCTCAGGTATTCAGGAGCTCTTCCCCCCGCAATGACCAGTCCGTCATATTCGCTGACATTCACTTTATCAAAGCTGTAGTTCAGCGTGAAATGATGACCGGGCTTTTCGGTATAGGTCTGATCTCCTTCAAAATCATGGATCGCAGTTTTAATCGTTTGCCCTTCTTTTTTGTCAGGGCAAACAGCATGCACATCGTAGCCAGCCATTTGAAGCATTTGAAACGGGACCATTGTTTCATAGTCTTCCGTGAAATCGCCGGTGAGAAATAATATTTTCTTCATGTCGTCAAAAAATTAAAATGATTGTTGATATGTGAAAGCCCCTAGGGAGCGTCAATCAAACAACGTATACAGAAACATAAATGTTTCTTAATGAATTGTTTTATTCAACATCTGCAGGCCTGGAACTGATCGGGAATTCAATTTTATTTTGGCATATTTGTGCCCATGTTAAGCATCAGGAAGACCTTTTCGGATACGACTTTCCTCGCCATTATAGCTTCGCTGTTGTGGGCTTCGGCATTTGCAGGCGTTAAAATCGGACTGAAGTACCACACGCCCTTTCAGTTCGCGGGAGTACGTTTTATATTGTCGGGGATCATGCTGATCCTTTATTTTAATCATATCCGGAATTATTGGAAGGAAGTAGTCAGGCACTGGCGCTTTATTGCGATCATTGCCCTGCTTCAGACGGTGATCCAATATATGCTGTTTTACTCGGGAGTAGATCTGTTGCCGGCTTCCATTGCTGCGATGATCACCGGTTCATCTCCGCTGTTTGTTTCCATCGTGGCCCATTTCAGCATCCGGGACGACCGCATGGACCGGATGAAACTCTTCAGTATTTTAACGGGCGTAGCCGGTGTGGCCGTGATTAGCCTGGGTCGTAGTCATTTGCCGTCAGGAGTGGCGATTAGTTTACTCGGTGTTTCTCTTTTACTGGTGAATAATTTCTTTTCCGGATGGGCAAATGTACTGATATCGAAACGCAGGCAGCAAATTTCACCCATCGTGCTGAGCTCTTCTTCCTTGTTTTTCGGAGGAATAGGACTCATCCTGATCTCGGTTCCTTTTGAGGGATACGGACTGAAAGCCCTGGCCCCGGAGTATTTTATTTCCCTGGCGTGGCTCAGCTTTTTGTCGGCGGCAGCCTTTGCTATTTGGTACACGCTTTTACAACGGCCTGGCGTGAAAGTTTCGGAACTCAACATGTGGAAATTCCTCATTCCGGTTGCAGGCGCTATCCTGAGTTGGATCCTCATCCCGGATGAGACACCCGACTGGATTTCCGTTGCCGGAATGCTTGTTATAGCCGCCTCCTTACTGGTTAATAGCTACTCGGGTCGGAAGAAGATGATAGTTGTTCGTGATTAGTCGTAAGTCAAAAGAAATAAGTTTACAGTCGCAGTTTACAGTCGCAGTTGATAACAGTTCTTTACTGAATACTGAGACTGACCACTGAGACTTCCCGATTTTCAGCTACTGTTCTCCGTTTTCCTAATAACATTCATCTCCTAAATTCAGCAATTCCACCTTCCGGAAATCCACCGGATGGCTTTCTGCCTGCAGGGAAATGGAGCCTCCCTGAAGCAACTTGTTCCCATCGGGAGGAAGCAGTTTTTGATAGGTGGGATCACGCTCATCCAACTGAGGTTGATTGTATTGCAAAACCACCTGTCCGTCAATGATGTGTTTAATGATTGAATCACCATAAACCTCAATTTCTGCTGTTACCCACTGATCGCCGTGATAAGTTTTTGAACTGGAATTGGTACAATGTTCGGTGATCAGTTTACCCTCCATGACCACATTTGTGCCAGGGGTGCAAAGATTCAGAGTGGTACGTTCATCGACGCCGTTTCCACCCAAAAACTGAACTTCGATGGATGTCGGGAATTGCTGGTCCTTTTCCATACTTTCTGGCGTTTGCCCGTGAAGCATAACGCCGCTGTTCCGCAAAGCCCATCCTTCACCACCGGGAACCTGTTCCCCAACAAAACGGTACTCAATCCTTAGTTTATAATGGGAATAGGGATACTTATAAAAGATGTGCCCGTATTCCCCATTAAAAGTGTCATACTGATCGTAACGAACTTTTAACAAGCCGTCTTCAACCCGGAAGGTATTGTTGTAATTAACTCCGGGATCATAGCCGCATATCTTTATTGTCCAGTCATTTAGGTCTTTCCCGTTAAAGAGCTGGATCCATCCTTTTTTGGGGGTGTAGGAAAGAAATATTGCGGGTAAAAGAATGAATAGAAAAAAAAGCTTCTTCATAAATTTGAAATTAATAAGTTATTTTTGGTACTTTCATTGCAGATCATGTAGCAATCAGCTATGCAATTTAAGCAAAATCTTTGATCTGACTCATTTTTGTATGTGCAGAATGGAAAATCCGGGTCTAAGTGTTCTTTATCACTTTTGGTGATCTTATTTGGTATTTGAGAAGCAGAACTGCTGATGGACGAATCTCAGATTAACAAAAAATAATTCTTATAAATTTTGAAATTTTTTGAAATTGTTCTATTTTTATCGGAACTATTGCTAAAAAACCATGATAACCTCAATTCTTCCTGTTTGGCAGGACCTCAGTTTGCTGGAGCAAATATACTGGCTGGTCGCTATTCCTTCCACTTTAGTTTTTATTGTTCTTCTTTTCATGACGATTGCCGGTGCAGATGTTGGCGGCGACGTGGAAACCGACGTTGACGCAAGCCTGGCTGATGGCGATGCCATTTCGTTTCAGTTTTTATCACTGAAAAATATTATCGGCTTTTTTACCATGTTCGGATGGTCAGGACTCGGTTTTTATCATGCAGGCCTGGCTGTCTGGCTTGTTATTGCACTTTCTGTATTATGCGGTTTTCTGATGATGGTGGCTATGGCTACCTTGTTTTATTTCATGTCTAAACTGGCAGAAGACGGCACTTTAAAAATGAATAACGCAATTGGTCATCCCGGTGAAGTTTACCTGACGATTCCTGCTAAGCGCGGCGGACTTGGAAAAGTACAGCTAACCGTTCAGGGCGCGTTGCAAACCCTCGATGCGATTACCGACGAGCCGGAACCGATTTCAACTTCTGCAATTATTGAGGTGATCGATGTCATTGCGGGTCAGATCCTTCTTGTGAGAAAGTCCCGCAGGTAGATTGTCACATATCTTCACCGTATCCGGATACTTTTGAGAGAGATAATATCCGGATCCAACTAAAACCATAAATCAATTAATAATGGAAAATTACTTTGTTTTAATGGTCAGCATTGCTGTCCTGTTTTTGTTCATCATCATCGTTGCGATGACCAAACGTTACAAACGATGTCCTTCCGACCGCATTCTGGTTGTATACGGTAAAGTGGGAAAGGGGAGCGACAGCGAGTCCCGGTCGGCAAAATGTATTCACGGGGGGGCGGCGTTTATCTGGCCGATCATCCATGCGTACGAGTTTCTGGACCTGACACCGATCTCCATCGAGATTAACCTGAGGAGTGCACTGAGTAAGCAAAATATCAGGGTTGATGTTCCGTCACGGTTTACCGTCGGAGTTTCAACAGAACCCAGCGTGATGACCAACGCCGCCGAACGCTTGCTGGGACTTTCACAGGATGCCATCAGCAATCTGGCAAAGGATATTATTTTTGGCCAGCTCCGTTTGGTGGTCGCCACCATGGAAATTGAAGAAATTAACAGCAACCGTGACAAATTTCTGGCGGCAGTATCTTCCAACGTGGAAGCAGAACTGAAGAAGATTGGTTTGAAGCTCATTAATGTTAATGTGACCGACATTAATGATGAATCAGGCTATATTGAAGCATTGGGAAAGGAAGCTGCGGCAAAAGCAATTAATGACGCCAAAAAGAGCGTTGCTGAAAAGAACCGGGATGGTGAAATCGGACAGGCCGACGCTCATCAGGAACAACGGGTACAGGTTGCATCGGCTGATGCCACTGCCGTTGAAGGTGAAAATATTGCCAAAGTAACCATTGCCAACTCCGATGCTGACCGGCGTGAACGGGAAGCCGAAGCCATGAGGCGTGCGGTCGCCGCGGAGAAAGTAAAGCAGGCGAAGGCATTGGAGGAAGCGTATATGGCTGAAAAAGAAGCAGAACTGGTCCGTGCCAGTCGTGATAAAGCCACGCAAATGGCAAACGTGGTTGTACCTGCTGAAATTGATAAACAGAAAGTTGAAATCGATGCAGAGGCCATGGCCGAACAAATCCGACGGAGAGCACGGGGTGAGGCTGATGCCATTTATATGAAAATGGAAGCCCAGGCAAAGGGTATTTTTGAAATTCTGAGCAAGCAAGCGGAAGGCTTCGATATGATGGTGAAGGCCGCTGGAAATAATTCAAAAGATGCTGTGATGATGATGATCGCCGACAAGTTGCCTGAATTGGTGAAAACGCAGGTTGAAGCGATTAAAAATATTAAAATTGATAAGGTGACTGTCTGGGAGACTGGTAACAGCAAGGATGGAAAAACATCGACTGCCAATTTTATGCAGGGCATGCTGGGCGCCATTCCTCCTCTTAATGATGTCTTCAAATCGGCCGGAATGGAATTACCGGACTACCTGAAAGGCAAACAGGTCATACCTGAAATTCCAGATGAACCGAATTTTCAAAATCCCGCCTTACCTGGCGGAAAGGGATAAAATCCTGAATATTTGATGATTAGCCCCTGGTCCAAAATCCCATGGGCTGATTTTTTTCTGAATTTAACCGGATAGTTAAATTTTTTGGTTAAAATTTTGTTTTTTAATTTTCAATCCTTATTTTTGACCAGATGTTTTAACTAAATGGTTAAAAAAGCATGAATACCCATAAAGACAATACGGAAGAGAAAATTAACACGGAAGAGAAAATTGTTGAGGCAGCAAAGGCTGTCTTTATAAAAAAGGGGATGGACGGTGCCCGGATGCAGGAAATTGCTGATGAAGCCGGAATAAATAAGGCGCTGCTTCACTATTATTTCAGAAGCAAGGAGAAGTTGTTTGATGCAATTTTTGAACGGGTTATCCGGATGGCATTTCCAAAAATCAGTCAGATCATCTTTTCGGATCTCCACTTTCGGGTGAAAGTGGAGCTGGCGATTGACACCTATCTTGATTTACTGCTGAAGCATCCTTACCTGCCGGCTTTTATCCTGAAGGAAATTAACCGCGACGCCTCCCTGTTTATCAACCTGATCAAAAAGCTTGGATTTGATCCGCAACCTGTTCTGAAAGTTATTTCAGATGCGATGGACCGGGGAGAGATCGTACGCATGAAACCGGAGCATCTGATGATTAACGTGATTTCGCTTTCTGTTTTTCCCTTTGCTGCCCGTCCGCTGATTAGTTATGTTGCATTCGGCGGTGACGAGAAGGCCATGAAAGCTTTTCTTGAGGAACGAAGACAGGTGGTGAAAGAGTTTGTGATAAGGGCGGTGGTTATTAGCTAATAGCTAACAGCTTTTTGTCTTGATACTTGATACTAAATACTCAAATGCTTGACAGGATGAAGAATTTATTTTTAGCGATGTTGCTAATGCTTCCGGGAACATTTGCAAGTGCTCAGGAACCAGTCACGCTGGATAGCTGTCAGAGCTGGGCGCGGGAAGCACACCCGTTTTTAAAGCAAAAAGAACTCTATGGAACTATAAACAGGCTTAAGCTGGAGAACAATAGGGTCGCCAATTTACCCCGGCTGATCCTGAACGCCCAGGCTACCTATCAGTCGGACGTCACAAAAGTGAATATTCAAATGCCCGGCATTGATATTTCGGAACAGGCAAAGGACCAGTATAAAGCTTATCTCGATGCCTGCCAGAATATCTGGGACGGCGGACTGGTTAGAGCCGGAGAGATTCTTGAAGAAGCGCAAAACCAGGCAAACCAGCAAGGAGTGGAAGTTGAGCTTTATAAAGTTCAGGAACAGGTGAATGACTTATTTTTCAGCAGCTTCATTTTACAGGAGAATCTCAACATCCTGGAAAGAAAGCAGGAAACGCTGGAGTCACGGAAAACCCGCATGGAGTCCGGAGTAAGAAACGGAATGATTCTTCAATCGGATCTGGACTTAATTCTTGCCGAATTGATCAAAATCAGGCAGCAGCAGATTGAACTGGCTTCAAGCCGCGAGACGACCCTGGCTGCTCTGGCTATTTTAACGGGGAAACAGATTGCTGACCTGCAAAATCTGGCGATCAATACCACCGCTGTGGATTTTAATGCAGAACTGCAACGTCCGGAATTGGATTATTTTCAATTACAGAACCAATCACTGGCTGCCTCGTCCGATCTGATTAAAAGAACACGTAACCCGCAGGTTTTCGGATTTGGGCAGGCAGGTTACGGGCGTCCGGGATTGAACATGCTTGACACGGAGTTTAATCCCTATTACCTGGTTGGAATAGGGTTAAACTGGAAAATATTTGACTGGAAAGCCAGTCAGCGGGAGCGGGAAGTGGTACGTCTTCAACAGGAAATGGTGCAGACACAGCAGCAGCAATTTGAGCGGAATATTCAAATTGCATTGGATCGTGAAAGCAAAAGGATTCAACAGTTAAGCAAAATACTTGAAAGTGACCGGGAGCTCATTGTCCTGCAGGAACAGATCACAAAAAGTTCGGCCTCAAAGCATGAAAACGGAACAATCACAACATCAGATTACATTCAGGATTTGAATGCAGAAATGACCGCCCGGATCACTTTCGAAACCCATAAGGTTCAGTTGGAAGCAGCTAAAATTAATTATCAGAATATTCAGGGTAAATAAAAAACAAATCGCATGGATACCAAATACGTTTTTGCACTGACATTGGCAATTCTTTTTTCGTGCAGGGGAAAAGACGAGCAATCGGATGCCTTCGGAAATTTCGAAACGGAGGAGACCATCATTTCTTCGGAAATAGCGGGAAAGCTGATTCATTTCCCGCTTGAATTAGGTGATCAGGTTCTTGAGAGAGATCTTTTGGCAGTGGTGGATACCAGTCAGCTCAGCCTGCAGATCAAACAATTGGAGGCCCGGAAGGAGGCAGTCGCTGCCGGACGTGTCACTGTACAGGCACAGGCCGATGTGCTAAAAGAGCAGATGACGAACCTGAAGATCACACAGGACCGGATCACGCGAATGTTTGCGGATAAGGCTGCCACTCAGCAACAACTGGACGACGTGAACGGGCAGATGCGGGTTTTGGAAAAGCAGTTGAAAAGCACGAATACACAATATATATCGGTCGACCGTGAACTGGATGTCATCGACGCGCAACTCGATCTGGCAAAGGATAACCTGCAGAAATGCTTTATCAGGAGCATCACCCCGGGGATGGTGCTGGAAAAGTATGTTGAACCGGGCGAAGTGGTTTCCCCGGCAAAGGCCATTGTCAAACTGGGGGATTTATCGGAGCTGGACCTTCAGGTCTACGTGAGCGGAGCCCAGCTCCCCGGAATCAAACTGGGTCAGGAAGTGGAAGTGCTGATCGATCAGGATCAGGACAACAACGAGTCCCTGAAAGGTGTAGTTTCCTGGATCTCATCCGAAGCGGAGTTCACCCCTAAGATCATCCAAACCAGGGAAGAACGGGTAAAACTGGTCTACGCGATAAAGGTGACGGTGAAGAATGACGGGCGCTTAAAGATCGGCATGCCGGGCGAAGTCAGGTTTTAACGGAGGCCGAAACTTAGCTATGAGCTATGAGCCATTAGCTATTAGTAAGAAAACTTTGAACCTTGAATTTTCAGCCAGCTGACAGCAGCATTGTTTATTGATTTTTTAAAATGACTAACAGCTAATAGCTAACAGCTTCTTGTCTAAATGATAACCATACAACACATATCGAAATCTTATCAGGATGTTCAGGCGCTGAAGGACGTATCGTTTGAGGTGAACAGGGGCGAACTGTTTGGGCTGATTGGTCCGGACGGGGCAGGGAAAACCAGCCTGATGCGAATCCTGATTACCCTGCTTGTTCCGGATGAAGGCTCGGCCACCATGGCCGGACTGGATGTCGTGAACGATTATAAAAAGATCAGGCAGATCATTGGTTACATGCCGGGGAGGTTTTCGCTCTACCCGGATCTGACCGTCGAAGAAAATCTTGATTTTTTTGCCACTGTTTTCGGTACGACCGTCAAGGAAAACTACGATTTGATCAGGGACATTTACGTGCAGATCGAACCTTTTAAGAACCGACCTGCCGGGAAATTGTCAGGGGGAATGAAGCAGAAGCTGGCGCTTTCGTGCGCGTTAATCCACAAACCGGAGATACTGGTGCTGGATGAGCCGACTACCGGGGTCGATGCCGTTTCAAGGAAAGAATTTTGGGAAATGCTGCGGAGTCTGCAGAAACAGGGAATTACCATTCTGGTTTCGACACCTTATATGGACGAAGCAGGCCTTTGCGATCGCGTAGCGCTTATGCAAAAAGGCGAAATACTGGACATAGACAGTCCTTCGCGAATCGTTGAACGATACAGACGTCAACTGTTGGCAGTCAGATCTGATCACATGTACAGATTGATCTCTGATTTGCGGCAATGGGATAAAACCAACACAGTTTATGCATTCGGTCAATTCCTGCATTTTACGTCAAAAGATGATGATGTTGAAGCTGTTGAACTCGAACATTATCTGCTTTCGAAAAATCACAGTCAACTGCAGCTCATGGAAATTGCTCCGGGCATTGAAGACGTGTTTATGGATCTGATGAGTGGAAGTAGTGAGAAAGAAGTCGTAAGTAGCTAGTCGTAAGTATTAAGACAAGGAATTCTGTTTGTAAGTAAGAAGTAGCGAGTCGTGAGACTGAAAATAAGAACGATGGAAACAACAGTTATAAAGGTAAAGGATCTGGTCAAAAAATTTAGTTCGTTTGTGGCGAATGATCACTTGAACTTCGAAGTGTATCAGGGAGAGATTTTTGGTTTCCTTGGGGCAAACGGAGCAGGTAAAACAACGGCCATGCGGATCCTCTGCGGACTCTCCACACCGACTTCGGGCGACATAACCGTAGGAGGCTTCGACATATACACCCAAACGGAACAGATTAAACGTAATATCGGGTACATGAGCCAGAAGTTTTCGCTGTATGAAGACTTGACCATTTCCGAGAATATCCGCTTTTACGGAGGAATTTACGGACTGCCCGTGAAACAACGAAAGGAAAAGGAACAGTTGCTGTTGGAGAAGTTTCATCTGGAAGATCACAAAAATCAACTCATTGCTTCCCTGCCTTTGGGCTGGAGACAGAAGCTTTCGTTTTCGATCGCCATGCTGCACGATCCCAAAATTGTTTTTCTGGATGAACCCACAGGAGGCGTTGACCCCATTACCAGGCGCCAGTTCTGGGACCTGATCTATGAGGCTGCTGCGAACGGCAAGACGATCTTTGTAACCACACATTATATGGACGAAGCCGAATACTGCGACCGCGTTTCCATTATGGCCGAGGGGAAAATTGCCGCCCTCGATACTCCCGACAAGCTGAAGGAGCAGTTTGATGCAGAGAACATGAATGAGGCGTTTCTGAGGATAGCCAGGAAGCTCTGAGCCATTAGCCATTAGCTATGAGTTTTTAGCGATCGATCATATAAATAGAAATGAGATGAAAGATTATAAAAAATTAAAAGTTTGGGGAAAAGGTATTGAGCTGGTAACTAAAATATATAAACTGACAGCTACTTTTCCGGCATCGGAACAATATGGGTTAACAAGTCAGATCAGACGCTGTGCTGTCAGTATTCCAAGCAATATAGCGGAAGGTTCAGGACGCCAGTCTGAAGGAGATTTCAATCATTTTTTAAATATTTCGAAAGGCTCTTCCAACGAGTTGGAAACCCAGCTTATAATTTCAAACAGACTTGGTTATCTGAGTGATGACGAGCTGGCATCTTGTCTTTCAGATATTGAGGAAATACAGAAAATGTTGACCGGCCTTCAACGATCACTAAAAGCTAAAAGCTAACGGCTAAGAGCTATGGACAGATTTTTCGGATTTGTAAAGAAAGAATTCCTGCACATATTCAGGGATGCGCGGACGATGATCATTTTATTTGGGATTCCGGTTGCACAGTTGCTGCTGTTTGGGACGGTTATCACCAATGAAATGAAAGATGCGCATATTGCCATCTATGATCAGTCGAAGGATGATGTGACACGTGCGATTACGACCAAACTGCTTTCGTCAGGATACTTCATCCTTGACCGGAACCTGGAAGGTACGGGCGATATTGAAGCGATTTTCCGGGAGGGTAAAGTAAAGGAAGTGCTGGTTTTTGAGCAGAATTTTGGCCGGACCCTTGAAAAGGAAGGCGTGGCCAATGTGCACGTCATGACTGATGCCTCCGATCCGAACACGGCCCGTTTGCTTGCCGGTTATACGGCGGGCATTATCAACGATTATCTGTTAAAGGAATTGGGCGAACTGAAAATGCCTTTGCAGATTGAACCCCAGGTGCGCATGTATTACAATGAAGAACTGAAATCAGTGTTTATGTTTGTTCCCGGCATCATGGCCATGATCCTGATGCTGATCTCGGCCATGATGACCTCCATATCGATTACGCGTGAAAAAGAGATGGGGACCATGGAAATCCTGCTGGTCTCACCGCTCAGGCCGGTCCAGATTATCCTGGGGAAAGTAGCTCCCTATCTGGCACTTTCTGTCGTGAATGCCGTCGTCATTCTGCTGATCGGCCATTTTGTGTTTGGCGTGCCCATCAACGGTAGTTGGGTCCTCCTGATGGCCGAAAGTATCCTTTTTATTATGATGGCCCTGTGCCTGGGAATTATGATTTCTTCGCTGGTTAAAACGCAGATGACAGCCATGTTTATTTCAATGATTGCCCTCATGCTGCCGACCATCCTGCTTTCGGGATTCATTTTTCCAATCGAGAATATGCCGGTCCCGCTGCAGATCTTCTCTATGATCATGCCGCCTCGGTGGTTTATTGTGATCCTGAAAAATGTGATGCTGAAAGGGACCGGATTCCTGTATGTGTGGAAAGAAACGCTGATTTTGACCGGAATGGCAGCAATATTCGTAACGATTGCCGTCAGGAAATTTAAGGTCAGACTGGAATGAGGAAGAGAAAAGAAGTAACAAGTCGTAAGTATCAAGACACAAAACAAAAGATATATGATTTATGACTAAGGACATTAGCTACAAGACAAAAAGATAAGATTACAGCATGTCTTACGACTAAATACTTACGACTATAACTACTTAACAATTTCGTGGTGATGAGAACAATTTTCTATATTATTCAAAAAGAATTTATTCAGATATTCCGGAATAAGACCATGTTGCCCATGATCTTCATGGTTCCGCTGATGCAGATGCTGATCCTCGTCTTTGCGGCCACCTATGATCTGAAGAATGTCGACGTATACGTTGCCGATCAGGACCTTTCGCAAAGCTCGCGCGATTTGACCGGTCGTTTTGAAGCCTCCCCCTTTTTCCGGCTTAAGGATGCCACATTTGATATTAAAGACGGTGAAGATAGCTTTCTGAGGGAAAAGGCCGATTTTATTCTGGTTATACCCGAAGGTTTCGAACGCGACCTGCAGCGGAATGACAAGGCCGGCATCCAGTTGCTCATCAATGCCATTGACGGTAGCAAAGCTTCCCTGATCTATTCCTATACCCTGGGTATTATTTCGGGCTTTAACCGCGAGCTTATAGCCGAATGGAAAGGTCTTCCCGGATTTGATCCGCCGTTGAGGATCAATGTGCACGACAATTACTGGTTTAATCCCGAACTGGATTATAAATGGTATATGGCTCCGGGTATTCTGGCCATTTTGGTGACCCTGATCGGTATGTTCCTGTCGGGCATGAGCATGGTGAGGGAAAAGGAAATTGGAACGATCGAACAACTCAACGTGACTCCGATTAAAAAATATCAGTTTATTCTGGGCAAGCTGATCCCATTTATGATCATCGCTCTCTTTGATCTGGCTTTCGGACTTTCCATCGCACATCTTGTTTTCAACCTGCCCGTTACAGGTAGTCTTCTCTTGTTATTTGGTTTTTCCGCCCTGTACCTGGTAGGGGTGCTAGGTCTTGGCCTGTTTATTTCGACGGTGACGGAAACGCAACAGCAGGTGATGTTTGTGACCTATTTCTTTCTGATCATTTTTATCCTGATGGGCGGTGTTTTCACGCCGGTTGAGAACATGCCGGAACTGGCGCAGGTAATAAACCGGATCAATCCGGTTTATTACCTGATCAGGATCCTGCGGATGATCACACTCAACGGTTCAGGATTTACCGATTTGCTCGAAGAATTTTTTTCCCTGGTGCTGATTGGGATCTCCTTTCTGAGTCTGGCCATCTGGCGATACAGGAAAACAAGCTGACGCCTGTTATTCCTGTGGTTCTCCTTTCAGGTACTGGTCCAGAAAGCTGAGGATTTGGCCATAACCCTTGATTTCATTTTCCTTTTTGACAAAGCCGTGGCCTTCATCCGGGAAGACAATGTATTTAACGGGTACCTGATTTGCTTTCACGGCCTCCACAATTTCGTCCGATTCAACCTGCAAAACCCGCGGATCATTGGCTCCCTGCAGGACCATGATCGGATTTTTGACCTGTTTGGCATGGAACAAGGGAGAGATTTGGTACAACCGTACCGAATCTTCGGTGGTCGGATCGCCAAGTTCAGTATACAAAGCTTTCCGGAATGATTCCCAGTAGGGTGGGATGGATTTCAGCGTACGAATCCAGTTTGTAACGCCGAAAATATTAACGCCGACTTTAAATTCTTCGGGTGTAAAGGCCATGGCGGCCATCGTCATATATCCGCCGTAACTTCCTCCGATGATGCCGATTTTTTCCGGATCGATATCGTCCTGCGACTGAAGCCATTTCTTTCCCCAGATACAATCCTTGAGGTCCTTGTCGCCATGATTGCGGTCGTCCATTTTATAAAAGGTTTTCCCATAACCGCTGCTTCCCCGGTTGTTGACAGCAAGCACCGCATAGCCATGGTTAACCAGATACTGGATCAGGGCAAAATAGCCTACCCGCGACTGACCCCCCGGTCCGCCGTGAACCCAGACCAGTGCCGGGACTTGATTGTTTTTGGAAGCGGTTAAAGGCTTATAACAGATGGCAGGAATATTGAGACTGTCGAATGACGGGAACCGGATAACTTCTGCGGCAACAAGATCGTCGGCGTTAATTTCCGGATTCAGACTGTTGGTCAGCTTTTTCAGTTCCCGGGTTTCCAGATTGTAAACATACTTGTTGTTTGGTGATTTGGACGTGCCGATGGTGAGCAGCATCAGGTTTTCACTTTCTGATATCGATGCCGAAACAATGTCGCCATCGGGTACTTCCGGAAAATCAACTGTCTGCCCCGTTTTGTTCTCCTGAATAATCAGCTTGTTTTTTCCGTCTTCATTGATGGCAATAACCCGGTATTTTTCATGCTCGCTCAGATAGCTGTACATGACGTCCCAATTGGTTTCAAACAGGACCTTCTTTTCTTTTGTGGGGATATCATAGGAGACCAGATAGGCAAATTCTTTTCCTGCATCCGTGATGTAATAGAATACCCGATCGTTTTTACTGAATCCGGAGCTTTGATAGTTTCCGGGCCCGTCGGTGATCTCAGTCATTTGTTTTGTTTCCCGGTCGTACAGGTACAGGTGATTTTCGCTCGTGGTTTCCTGTTTGGTCAGGCTAAAAATCCTTTCATTGTGCGATATTCCCGAAATATCCAGACCCTCGTCGTTCTGATAGACCATTTCCGCTTTCCAACCGGAAACAGGCATTTTATACAGATCAAAAAACCGGGAGTCGCGCTTGTTTGAGACGTAAAACATCGATTTTTTATCGTCACTCCATCCGGCAAAACTGGCTTTTTCCTTTTCGCCGGGGGTGAGATCGGTTGATGTACCGTCTTCCTGCAGCAGGTAAAGATGGCTTAGCTCGTTTCCTCCCTGGTCGGCCGAATAGATCATCTGATTGCTTCCGGGAACATAGTCTTCGGCAAAGAACGACTCCTGTTGTGATTTTGTAACTTGCCTTTTTGCGGTATCGGCAATGCTGATCTCGAAGAGATTGAAAATCCCCGACTCATCACTGCTGACCAGAATCTTTGTTTCGTCGGCTGAAAAGGAGCCTCCGGCATACCTGATGTTTTTATAAAACTGTTCGATGGTATACTTTTCAGGCTCTCTTTGCGGAACCTGGTTGCAGGCGATAAGCCCTGACAAGAGAAAAAGAATGACTGTTTTTTTCATGGCTTGATGATTATGACATTCAAGTTAAGAAAAAAGAAGTAAAATAAATAACTCTTTTTTTAAAGTCGCTTGTGTGTTCGCGCACATCTGAAAAGAAAAGCGTATTTTTGTGCGTATCGAATGATCATTCAGTCGATTTTGATTTTATTTGCGGAATGACTAACGGATGTAAACGTGCAGACTTGACAAGCAGATATGACCGGACTAAAAAATATCAGGATTAAGGATATTGCGGAGATGGCAGGCGTTTCAGTGGCAACTGTCGATCGTGTCTTGCATAACCGCGGTAGAATATCACCGAAGGCGCTGAGAAAAGTGATGGAAGCATTGGAACAGACCGGTTATAAGCCGAATCTGATAGCAAGCACTTTAGGATCAAACAAGATCTTCCGGATAGCTGCCCTTCTTCCTGATCCGGCTTTGGATGATTACTGGAACCAATCGGGTGCAGGTATTTTTAAGGCCCGGGAGGAATGGTCGCAATACAACGTGAGGATCGAATCGTTTTATTTTAATATGCAGGAAAAGGCGTCTTTCCTCCGCATTGCAGACAAGGCATTGGAATTTGAGCCGGACAGCATGCTGATTGCGCCGATCTTTCACAAGGAGGCTCTGGAGTTCTTCCAGGTGCTGAAGGAAAGGAATATCCCGTATGTTCTTTTTAATAACAACATTCCTGAGGCAGAGCCGATCAGCTTTATCGGACAGGATCTTTACCAAAGCGGAAGGGTGGGGGCGGAAATGCTTTCAACGCGGCTGGCAGTTACCGGAAATATTGCCATTCTGCATGTATCGGAAGAGATCCAGAATGCGGTCCACCTGAAGGAGAAGGAAAGGGGGTTCAGGGATTATTTTCTGGATAAAGCACTTACTCAATATGAGTTGCACAGCTATGATTTTTGCGGCTACCCGGAAGCTGATCTTGAACGGGAACTGATAACAGCGTTGAACCGTGACCGGATTGCCGGTCTTTTTGTTTCCACATCAAAAGGTTCGTATGTAACTGCTTCCATTCTGGACAAGCATGGCAAAAAGGGAATTGTTCTGGCGGGTTACGATTTGTTGAAAAACAATATTCATTACATGCATGAGGGAGTCATTCATTACCTCATACATCAGAATCCGGGCCGGCAGTCTTTTTTAGGGATTAGCTATCTGGTCAATTATTCCCTGTTTAAGAAACAGCCACCGCTGACCGATCTTTTTCCTTTGGAGATTATTACCCGCGAAAACCTGAAGTCGTACCTGAATGCAGGGTTGAGGTGAGGAAGCTATTAGCTGTGAGTCGTGAGAACGAAAACCGGAGAACTTTTTTGTCTTGATACTTGATACTAAATATACTAAAGAGCGAGGCTTCCCGAATCCGGGAAGCCTCGCTCTTATATCAGAATCCTGGTTGATTAAATCACAACTTCAACAGGAATATTTTTGTTCACATTCTTACTGCCGATCAGGGCATAGAATAACATGTAAGCCAATCCGGCAAAGATAACCCAGTAACTGGCAATATAAGACGTGTTGTCAGCGACAGCACCCTGAATAAGTGGTAAAATTCCGCCGCCGCATACCATGACCATGAAAATTCCCGAGGCTGCTTCGGTATACTTTCCTAATCCTTCAACGGCAAGATTGAAAATACCTCCCCACATGACCGAAGTGCAAAGTCCGCAGAAAATCAGGAACATGACCCCCACGGGGACATTGGCAAATCCGAATGAAATATCCGACTGGAACACAGGCATACTCACCTGGGTCGAAACCGGTAATACAATGGCCAGCAATACAAAGATCAAACCAAGCAAAGAAACGGTTGTAAGCATGGCTTTACTGGAAAATTTTGCAGCCAGGGAAGCTCCGAATATACGGCCGATCATCATCAGAAACCAGTAAGTTCCAACAACAGAACCTGCAATGGTAGGATCGATAGCCAGACCGCCTGCACCGAGTTCTGAAGTCATAAACAGGTTAGCAAAATGAGGGATCCCGATCTCAATTCCAACATACATAAAAATCGCAATCGCTCCGAAAATAAAGTGACGGAAAGAAAGCGGGCTGTGTTCATATTTTATTTTTACTTTCCCGACCAGGCGTGGTTCCGGGATCTCCATAATGTATAGGACGACAAAGACCAGTGCAAAAATTCCCATGGCCAAAAAGAGCGCAGGATTTGCCTTTTCAATCGTACGTTCTGCAGCATTTGCCCCCATCAGGTAACCGACAAGGACCGGTACAATGGTTGCGGCAACCGAGTTTAATGATCCGCCCGTCTGGATAAGCTGATTCCCTTTTTTACCTCCGCCGCCTAATGTGTTCAGCATGGGGTTTACAACCGTATTCAGCATACACATGGAAAAACCTGAAATAAAGGCGCCGGCCAGGTAAACATTAAAACTGCCAACTACCCCGGAGAGGTACTGTACGCCAACTCCGGAGAAACCGACAATTACGGCAAGCAGGGCTGTCTTTTTATAACCAATGCGTTCCAGTAATATTCCTGCCGGAATACCCATGAAGGCATAGGCGATAAAATTCGCAAAAAATCCAAGGGTGGACATAAAATCGCTCGCTCCGAACTGATTCTTCACGATAACCCCAAAAGGAGCAGGAAGGCCTGTCACGAAGGCAATCATAAAGAACAGGGCGAACATCATTGCAATGGGCAATGCATAACTTTTGTTTTTATTCATACTTTTAAAATTTAGAACTTAAAAATTCGTATAATTCAGTTGTTTAATATGGTATTAGGTACTTATTAAAAGCCACTGTTCTTGTTCTGGTCCCCGTTGCCAGGCTTGGTATACCGTGCAAAGAATCCTTTGCCGTTATCTTTTCACGGCCCGAATATACTTATTTTCTTTCTTTCCTGATTTATGTTGCAGATGCATATTTGCATATAAACTGACTGCAAGATAGGAAAAAATTAAAGTCGTCGGAGCATTCAAATATTAAATTTGTGTGTGCGGACACATATTTTAGACTAATTGCTCTTTTATTTGAGAAAATTAGTTTTAGTTTTGGGGAAAAGCAGTATTTATTCATCCCGGTTCGGGATCAAAAGTATCGTATATGGTCAACAAGCTTAATTACATTGAAAAGACGATCGAGAAACTTCAGGTGCAGGTGGTGGAAGATCAGCTTGAGGCTTCAAAAACAATTGCCGGTGTTATCGCAGAAATGATCCGGGCAAAGCAATCCAGGGGTGAAATGGCGGTTCTTGGATTGGCCACCGGGTCAACGCCGGTTAAAATTTACCGCGAACTCGTCCGTTTACACCACGAAGAAGGACTGAGCTTCAGGAATGTTATTACATTCAACCTGGATGAGTATTATCCGATGGATCCGAAAAGCGAAAAAAGCTATGTCCGGTTCATGCATCATCATTTGTTCCGCCATATTGACATCGATCCGTTGAATATCCATATTCCCGACGGAACGGTCGCGCTGGATCAGGTTGGGAATTTTTGCAATTCCTACGAGGAGAAGATTCGGGCCGCAGGCGGAATTGATATTCAGTTGCTGGGCATCGGGCGTTCGGGCCATATCGGTTTTAACGAGCCCGGTTCAATAGCCAATTCCACGACCAGACTGGTTAAGCTCGATTCGATTACAATTGCAGATGCGGTGAAGGACTTCGGGAGTGAGGAAGCCGTTCCGCACAGGGCCATAACCATGGGAATTGATACGATTTTAAGTGCGCGCAAAATTATTTTTGCCGCCTGGGGAAAACCCAAATCGGCCGTGATCAAAGAAATGGTCGAAGGTCCTGTTTCTTCTGATATACCTGCATCCTTTCTGCAGTTGCATCACAATGTTTCCGTTTATCTGGATGAAGGGGCCATTACCGAACTGACACGGACAAAAGCGCCTTGGCTTGCAGGTGTTTGTGAGTGGACCCCGAAAATGATCAAACGGGCGGTGATCTGGCTGAGCCGGAAGTTGGATAAACCCATTTTGAAACTGACCGATGAGGACTATAAATCGGCGGGACTACGTGACCTCCTGGTCTATTATGGAGGAGCTTACGATTTAAATATCAAAGTTTTTGGTGAGATCAGGGATACGATTACCGGATGGCCGGGCGGAAAGCCCGTGTCGGCTGATAAAAATCGCCCGGAACGTCCTGAACCTGCTGTAAAACGGTCGTTGATCTTCAGCCCGCACCCCGATGACGACGTTATTTCCATGGGCGGGACGCTGCTCCGGCTGGCCGATCAGGGGCATGACGTACACGTGGCTTATCAGACATCCGGAAATATCGCTGTTTTTGATGACGATGCCATTCGTTTTTCGCAGTTTTCTGTTGATTTGCTCAGGGACAGAAATATTCCCGGCGATGAATTATATAAATCCAATCAGGAGCTGATCGATTTTCTGAAAAATAAGAAGCCCGGGGATGTTGATATCCCTTACGTGAAAACGGTTAAAGGTCTGATCCGGGTGGGAGAGGCATCTGCTGCCTGCCGTTTCTGCGGCATTAAAGATGAAAATGTTCATTTCCTGAATCTTCCCTTCTATGAGACCGGCGCGGTTGAAAAAGCTCCGGCCTCGGAAAACGATGTCAGTATCGTGGTTGATCTGCTGCGAAAAGTGAAACCACATCAGATTTTTGCTGCCGGCGACCTGCAGGATCCGCATGGCACCCATGAAGTTTGTTTGCAGATCATCTTTAAGGCCATCCGGATCATCCGGGCCGCAGGTGATGAATGGCTGAACGACTGTTACTTGTGGCTTTACCGGGGCGCCTGGCAGGAATGGGATGTGGAGGATATTGAAATGGCTGTCCCCATCAGTCCTTCAGAATTGCTCAGGAAGCGCAAAGCAATTTTCAAACATCAGTCGCAAAAGGATTTTCCGGTATTCCCGGGTGAAGATAAGCGTGAATTCTGGCAGCGTGCTGAAGAGCGGAACAGGACAACAGCAAAAATATATGATCAGTTGGGATTGGCCGAATACGAAGCAATTGAGGCTTTTGTCCGTTATCCTTTTGACGATGAAGCTTCTTTTCTAAAGTAATATTGTAACTTTATCATGTATTTCATTCCCGCCTGCGCGGGAATCTTTGGTTATACCTTTCGGAGATTTCCGCATGTGCGGGGGTGCAGGAATTAAATGCAGTTCCTTTAACTTGTAAAAATGAATACATGAAGCGTTTAAAAGATCAGTTTTTGGTTCCATTGATCGGTCTGGTTCTGGGGTTTGCCGGTTGTAAATCTTTCAGCGATAAACCCTCGGTCAGTATCATTCCGAGGCCGGTCAGCATTGAATATGAGAACAAAGATCTTGAGATCGGCGAGGGGTTCAGAATTGAAGTCCGTGATACGGCACTCGATTTCTCCCGTTCATTGTTGCTCCGTCAGCTTAAAAATCTGCCAACGGCTGAATTTCTGAATGAAAATTCAAAGTCGTCCGTCCGGATCAGGTTAAAGCTGGATCATCAAATTGTTCAGGATGAGGGTTACACGCTCAAAATTGACCGGAATATCACCATAACCGGTAAAACCCGGGAAGGTGTTTTGCATGGGATACAAAGCCTGGTGCAAATTCTGCAGCAGGCGCCGGCAACAGATGACGGGATCGAAGTTCCCCGTTTAACGGTTACCGATTATCCGCGGTTTGGATACCGCGGCATGCATCTGGATGTCAGTCGTCACTTTTTTGATGTTGCGTTCATAAAAAAATATATTGATTTGATCGCCATACATAAGATGAACGTTTTTCACTGGCATCTGACCGATGATCAGGGGTGGCGCATCGAGATCAAAAAATATCCCAAACTCACCGAAGTCGGAGCATGGAGGGTTGATCATGAAGACTTGCCATGGGGAGAACGTCCGGACCAGACCGGGAAGGATTCAGCTACCTATGGCGGCTATTATACCCGGGAACAGATCCGCGAGGTTGTTGCATACGCTTCGGAGAGGGGTGTCACCGTTATTCCGGAAATTGAGATGCCCGGTCATTCTGCTGCCACGATTGCTTCCTACCCGGAATTATCCTGCCGAGGCATGCAAACGACTGTTCCCCCGGGCGGACGTGCTGAAATCAATATTCTCTGTGCCGGCAAAGAAGAAACATTCAGTTTCCTCGAAGATGTTCTTTCAGAGGTCATGCCATTGTTCCCCTCGAAATACATTCATATTGGAGGCGATGAGGCCTGGAAAAAGGAATGGGAAGATTGTCCGCTCTGCCAAAAGAGGATCAAAGACGAAGGTTTGGCTGATGAACATGAACTCCAGAGTTATTTTATCCGCCGCATTGATCGTTTTTTGACTTCGAAAGGCAAAATGCTGATCGGATGGGATGAAATTCTGGAAGGCGGTTTAGCCGGAAAAGCGACGGTGATGTCCTGGAGAGGAGAGGCAGGGGGCGTAAAAGCAGCGAAATTGAATCATGATGTGATCATGACCCCGGTCGATTATTGTTACTTCGATTATTACCAGAGTGAGGACAGGGAATTGGAGCCCCCGGCTTTCAATGGCTATATCAGCCTGCAGAAGGTATATGGTGCGGAACCCGTTCCTGAAGAACTGAGCTCCGACGAAGCGAAACATGTTCTTGGTGCACAGGGTAATGTATGGACCGAATTTATGCCAACCGGAGCGATTGTCGAATACCGTGTTTTGCCTCGAATGAGTGCGCTCAGTGAGGTCTTGTGGTCACCCGGGGAGACGCGCGATGCGGATGACTTTATGATGCGGCTGGGACCCTTTCTGAACGGGATGACGCTTGCCGGGTATCAGTTTTTTATTCCTGCTCCGCAGGGAGTTTATGATGAGATGATCTTTCTTGACAGTGCCCGGGTGACCTTGCAAAACCCCTGGCCTTTTGCCCGGATCCGTTATACCCTGGACGGAAGTGAACCCCGGCTTCAGTCGCCCGTATATGAGAAACCTTTCCCGGTTGGTGATCAGACGGTATTAAAAGCCCGTCTTTTCCTGACTAACGGATTGAGCGGGCCGGTTAAAACGGCCACCTACAGAAAGGTTCAGCCAATTCCACCCTATGAAGTCGAGGAGGAAAAGCTTAGCCAGGGACTCCATTATAATTATTATGAAGCTGCTGTCAGTTCAGTTGGTGCAATTAAAAAGCACAAACCGGCAAAGACCGGGGTGATGCAACAGGTTGGTCTTCCGGGAGGGCACCGGCCGGAGATTTTTGCGGTTGAATTCATCGGCTATTTAAATGTTCCCAAAACCGACGTATATTCTTTTGGCTTGACTTCCGATGACGGAAGTCAGTTCCGCCTGGGTGAAAGCATGGTCATTGACCATGACGGCGCTCATGGACCTTCCACTGCTTTCGGACAAATAGGACTTCAGAAAGGTTATTATCCCATTTATATCGGTTATTTTGACGGCGGTGGGGGAAATTCACTCAAACTGGAATTCAGAACCCATGACGGTGAATGGAAAAGTATCCCTCCCCGTTACCTGTTTTATAAGCAGGATCAGGAGTAAATCCAGGTTCCGGACGCACCGGCAGAACCCTGACCGTTAAATAATGTTTTTTTGAGGGATTTTTTGTAAAAAAATTAGTAGTTTGGCTTGTCGATTTATAAGTTCGGGTTGATTGTTAAAAACAAATTATAAACACATGAAGAGATACGTTATTTTTTTACTGCTCCTTTCTTTTGTTGCATTTGCCGACGCTCAGCAATCTTTTAAATATGTGATTATCCCGACACAGTTCGGTGAAATCGGGAAAGGATTCAATCCCTATAGTATCAGTTCTGCAATTCAGAAGATACTGAATGAAAAAGGAATAAAATCGGTTTTTGAGACCGATCAACGACCGGCTGATTATTGTGACGCGCTAAATGTGGCCCTTGAAAAAACCTCCACAATGTTCACCAATAAATTGCTGGTCCAGCTCAGGGATTGTCAGAACAATATTGTTTGGAGCCAGGAAGGCGTTGGAAGATCAAAAGATTTTGTCCAGGGATATGCTGAAGCATTGACTGAAGCGTTGCGTAATTTTAAAGAGTTGCCATTAAACAGAACGGTACAGAACATGGCAAATACTCCGGCACCTGCAGTGGCACCTTCAGTTCCGGTACCCGCACCAGCGGTGCCTTCGGTTGTCGCAACAAATGAGAACGAAGAAATTTACAAGCCACAGAACCTTTATTTTAATGAAACTTATTTTGTCGATCTCGTTAATGAAGGAGAGAACCTGAAGAAGCTGCTGGTGATTAACGGAAAACTTCTGGGGTATGAAAAGCTTCAGGAAATCGCGACCTTAACTCCTGCGGATGTTTCCGGAATGTATACCGTGGAATGGAGAACAGCCGGGGGAGAAAACCTCCGCGGGGTTGCCAGGATGGATGACAGCAAGCTTTCGATAACCCTTTCATCGGGATCGGGAGATAAACCCATCGTAATTACCTTGATGAAACAATAGAAATTCAGATGGCATGTTCATTTTCTTTTTTATACTTTTGGGCGAAACAAAAAAAGATGACATGCGAGCACTGAATTTAATGATATTGTTTTTTATTTTACTGACCATTTGTTTTCCTGTCAGAGCACAGAATAAGGCTGCAACAACTCCGAAGCTGGTTGTTGTCGTCAATATAGAACAGATGCGGACCGATTATCTTCAGCGGTATGCAGGACGGTTTCAGGATGGCGGATTTCTTAGGTTACTGAGGGAGGGTGCTGTTTGTTCCAATGCTTCTATGAACCTTCATGTGCTGAAAAGCCTGACTGGTGTCCCTACGCTTTTTACCGGTGTTTATCCGGACCGGCACGGGATCATCAATGCAAACTGGTACGACCGGCTAAAGGAGAAAGAAATCAATGCGATTTATGATAATTACTATATCACCGTAGGCAGTGACTCGAGGGAAGGGCAGCGTTCGGCTGCTCAACTGTTAAGCCCGTCCATTGGTGACGGTTTAAAGTTAAGCACACGGGGTAAAGCCAAAGTTTTTTCTGTTGCGCTTAATGATTACAGCGCTGTTCTTTCGGCCGGCCATGCTGCCGACGGAGCTTACTGGATGGACAATCAGACCGGCAACATGATCTCCAGTTCATGCTTTGTAAGCCAGTTCCCCGGTTGGGCGCTGACCTTTAACAATAAAAAAATGGCTGAATACTACAGTAAGCAGGAGTGGAATACCTTGCTCCTTCCTTCGAGCTATGAAGAAAGCTGGACCGATGATAATCTCCTGGAAAAAGGATATTTGGACAAGTGGAAGACCTTCCCTTACCGACTCAATCAGTTGATCTCGGAAACCGGAAATTTTAAGGTCCTAAAAACAACTCCTTTCGGAAATGCCATTGTCAACGAATTTGCCATGACCCTGGTCCATTCCGAAGAACTTGGAAAAGATGATGTTCCTGATCTGCTGACAGTCAGCTTTTCTTCAATGGATTATGAAAATGAATCGTTCGGACCACTTTCTGTGGAAATGGAGGATGTTTACCTGAGGCTGGACAAAGAAATTGCACTTTTATTAAACCATCTCGATAAGGAAGTGGGAATGGATCAGGTTTTATTCGTTCTCACTTCAGCCTGTTCTGCATCCTATCCTGTTGCGTATTTGAAAAGCGAATTTGACATGCCGGTGGGAAATGTCTCTCCGGAAAGTATGGTGGCCTTACTGCGATCCTTTTTGAATATCACATACGGGCAGGGCAACTGGGTGATCTTTACGAGCGATCAGCAGATTTACCTGAATCATGAACTGATCGGGAAACAAAAGCTGATGTTGGAAGATGTTCAGGCCAAAGCAGCAACTTTTATCAATCAGTTTGAAGGCATTAAACTCGCATTGCCGGCATCTGACTTCGAAAAAGGAGATTATGTGAAGAGCCAGCTCACAACGGTATCGCGGTCATTTAACCTGAAACGGTCGGGCGATATTTTCTACACGCTGGAGGCCGGCTGGCAGCCGCAGTATAAATTCAGACGTCCTGATTACACCGACCATTCCCAAATACCCATGATCTGGAAGGGAAAAGGGATTAAGAAAATGAAAAACCGGAACGCGGTTGACGCCATTGATATGGTTCCCACGATATTTGAAATACTCGGAATCGATTCACCTTATCACACCGAAGGCAGAATTCTGGAAGAAATACTGGAGTAGAGCAGCGTTTCTGAGGTTCTGAATACCTGATTTCCCAGGTGCTGTGTCCGTGTGTTTATTTTGCTGATCGCTGTGATGTGAGGAACTGTACAATTTTGCTGAAGATCATTTTGAAGTTTTCGTCGATGAGCTCTTTATCTTTTTCGGTTACTGGGAAGGGATTGACATGATTGTAGCTAAAAGGGAAATCATAAATACTGACCGGGATGGGGATGTCCCGCAGAGCTCCCTGCAGGGTATTAATGATCTCATAAGGAGGGATAATGCTGTCTTTTTTTAAAGTGATTGCCAGGATGTCCTGCTTTACCCGGCTGAATAATTCTTCGCGATAGTCTCTTTTTACCTTATAATCCAACATGGAATAGAAAACATGTCCTTCCGGATGTGGGCCATCGATATAATGTTTCAGATGAGGATTATTCGACATGTGTTTCTCGATATGCTCCACCAGATAGGAGTAAAGCGCAATATTGGCCTCACTGTCCAGAATGTATTTTGAAACAGGAGAAAGACGGTTAAAGACAGCTCCGCCGCAGAAGAGGCATAATCTGGTGTTGGTGAAATAATTCTGATGATTGGCCAGTTTGAGGATTTCCGCCAAAAAACAGCCAATGGAATAAGCAACAATGTGGAATTTCGCGGTTGGTGACAGGAGCGGGTTTTCGCCGGCCTTAATTTGTTCCAGAAGCCGGATCACATCATAGTATGTTTGCAGTCCTGACCAAAGAAAACGTTGCGGCATGGAATGGAGCCTCATGCTGATTGCCACGTTGGTCAGTGAAGATTTCATTGCATTGGGGAATAAGGCCGAGCGCTTTTCGCACAACTGGTACATTTTTCTTTTTTCGCTCCAGATGGAAAGCGTTCTGTTCATATGAAAAGCTATCGGAAAAAGAATTACTGCACACTGCATTTGCTCGGCCAGGAACTGGGCCCACGGAAAGTACTTATCCCAATTTTTTTCATTGAATCCATGCATCAGAAAAACAGCGTGGTCGGCTCTCGTTTTGGATGCGGGCATAAAAATGCGGTAGGCGAAATCTTTATTTTCACTGATCTCACTGTCCTGAATATGGATCATATCATCGATGTCGCCGGCCTGATTAAGAAATTCTTCCCCTGTTTCAAATTCCTCCTCATGCTCCCGGCAAAAATAACGGCCTGATCCGGGAAGCAGATCATGCGAAAGAGAATGAAATTTCTGCTGGTAAATATCAACACCCTCAAAATGAACCAGGGGCGAATCCTCTTTCAGAAGTTCCTTTAGCCGAAGGCAGGAATTCAAATACTGCATTTGTTTACGCTTGAAGACAAACAAATATAGCTCGTTTTAAAGATATCGTAAGCAGTAAATGGTGCGTTTTGTTTTTGAGTGCCGGGTTCTAAGTATCTGGGTTGGATGTATTGATCATGGATGCTGCTTCCCGGTCCAGGTAAAATGCTAACTGACCGTGACGCGGCCGGATGTGATATGCAGGTAATTCAACGGCCGATCTTTCCCGATTGATGATCTGGGCAATTCGAACGGCTTTCGATTTCCCTGTCACTAAAAAGGCAATTCTTTCGGCATTATTCAGAATGGGACCGGTCAGGCTTACCCTTTTTTGCCCGGTTACGGGATGGGTGGCCACGGCACAGTCGGTATCGCTTTCCAACAGGTTCATCTGGTTTGGAAAAATCGAAGCCGTATGGCCGTCATCTCCCATTCCCAGCATGATCAGATCGAACGAAGGCAGATTATTCCGCAGGCTTACCAGGTCAAGGATCTCTTCGATATATTGACCGCAGGCTTCTTCCGGGTCCAGCTCTCCTTTGATCCGGTGGATTTGTTCAGCTTTGATGGCAATTTTTCCGAGTAACTGATTAAAGGTCATCTTGTAATTGCTCTCATCATCGGTTGGAGGAACACAACGTTCGTCTCCCCACCAGAAATGGATTTTATCCCAGGGCATTTTCGAGTGGTATTCCCGGGCCAGCAGTTCGAACAGCAACTTCGGCGTCGAGCCTCCGGAAAGGGCCAGGTGAAAATCTCCCGGCGAATTACTCACAAGCGCAAACAGTTCCTCTGCAAATGCTTTTGCTACCAGGCCGGGATTGTCAAACAGTTTGATTTCGGGAGACAACATGGTGAAAATTATTATAGTCGCAAGTAACTAGTCGTAAGTCGTAAGACTAGCTGCAACGTTGATTTTTATCCTTAACGAATATCTTTAGCCTTAATTCTGTGTCTTGATACTTACGACTAACTACTTACGACTTTCTTACAGCTCGCAAAACGTTCCGTCATCCGACAGGTTTTTGCAGGGGTAGCGCCACGTTCCGTCTTCCACGAGATCGTCGGCCACGTTGGGACCCCAGGTGCCTGCAGGATAGCCGTAAACCGGAATATCCGGATTACTGTCCCATGCATCCAGGATAGGCTGGACATAGGCCCATGCTTTTTCCACTGCATCGCCCCGGGAATAAAGGGTTGCATCACCCTGCATGCAATCCAGGAGCAGCCGTTCGTAAGCGGATGGCAAATGCTCATCGGCCAGATCGGCATAATGAAAGTTCATGTTGACGGTTTGCACGTTGAATCCCGCCCCGGGCACCTTCATCCCGATTTTCAGCAGGATCCCTTCATCCGGCTGGATACGGATTACCAGTTGATTGTTGGTTTGCTCGCTGTCGGGATTAAGGCCAAAGAGATGATGCGGCGTTTTCTTAAAGTGAATGACCACTTCGGTGACCCGGGTTGGCAGTTTCTTTCCGGTTCTGATGTAAAAAGGTACGCCGCTCCAGCGCCAGTTGTCGATATAAAACTTCATGGCGAAAAATGTCTCGGTGCGGCTGGCCGGATTAACCCCATCTTCCTGCCGGTAACCTTTCACCAGTTTATTTTTGATGTGTGATTCGATATACTGGCCGCGGATAACATTTTTCAGGACATCTTTGCTGCGGATTGGCCGGAGCGACTGGAATACTTTCAGTGTTTCATTCCTGATTGCATCCGCTTCAATCACAACCGGAGGTTCCATTGCCACCATTCCAACAAGCTGCATCAAGTGGTTTTGTACCATGTCGCGCATGGCTCCTGAATGGTCGTAATAGCCGCCACGTTCTTCAACACCCAGGCTTTCAGCAGAGGTTATTTCAACATGGTGAATAAAATTCTGGTTCCAGATCGGCTCGAAAATTCCGTTGGCAAAACGGGTCACCAGCATATTTTGCACCGACTCCTTGCCCAGATAATGGTCAATCCGGTAGATCTGGTCTTCATCAAAGTAGTTGAGCAAGGTCTTGTTCAGCTCTTTCGCCGTGGCCAGGTCTGTGCCAAATGGCTTTTCCACGATCAACCGTCTGAAACCGTCTTCCGACCGGTTTAGTTCTACACTTGCCAGATTGGCTGGAATAATACCATAGAGTTGCGGAGGGGTAGACAGGTAAAAAATAAAGTTCTCATCAATCTGGTTTTGCTTGGCCAGGGTTGTAAGCCTGTCCTTCAGAATGGGATATTCGTAGGCATCATCGGTTGACAAGGACTGATAATACAATTTTTTGGAAAATTCCCGAATGAGCACCTGGTTTTTTTCATCGACAGGGAGAAACCGCTCTGTTTTCGCCCGGAAAGTTTCGTCCGTGAGTTCTGTCCGGCTGACTCCCAGCACTGCAAACCGTTCAGGCAACAGACTTTGCCTGTGGAGGTCAAATAATGCCGGAACTAATTTTCGTGATGTCAGATCGCCTGATGCCCCGAAAATAACCAGTATGTGAGGTTGGGTATGATTCATGTTTTGCATTTTGAAAAATAACAAGCAAACCGTTTTTATGTTTTGGCAGATCCCGCTATATCAATTCATGGTTTTCTGCAATCACACAGACGATCAACTGTTCTCCAAGTTCCAGGGAACGAATAATGAATAGATGTTCTGCATCGTGTTTTAGTGTGGCGGTCAGTTGGTTTTCCCTGTTCATGCCGATGCAGATTTGTTCTGCAAAAAGAATTCCGGGAATTCCGGCTGCTTTAAATACGGCTTCCTTGATACACCAAAATAAACCATGCCCGTTTGTAATAGCCCGTGCCAGGAGCCTTTCCCCGGGGGAAAGGTATTTCCTTTCAACCCGGATGAAATTTCGTTTTGAATTTTCGACATCCAATCCTACCGGGAATTTCCCGTGCAGGAATAATCCGGCCAGTTTATCGGAATGGCTGATGCTGATCTGGTTGTAATCGGGATGATCAATCCGGGGTTGTCCTGTTCGGGAATAGCTAAGCTGTTCCGGACTGCAACCCGCGGCTTTTATCAGCGCCCTCACTGTCAGCCATTCCTGCTGCCGTTTGAGACTGCTTATTTTGTTAAATATAGGATCAGTCAGCGCTTCCGGGAACATCCTTATCAGGAAGTCAGCCGATTCGGTCATTTCCCAAAGCAACAGGATCCCATTTTCTATCTCGGTCTTTTTTAAAAGAGGCATCGTTTTGTGATTAGGTAATTTCGACCCTGACCTTTTTGATTCGGCGGTTATCAACGGCATCAATTGTAAAAATGAAGTTTTTGCAGGATATCTCCTCATTGAGCACCGGAATTTCTCCTTTAATCTCAAGGATCAGTCCGGCGAGCGTATCCGCATCTCCTTTACAGCCATCAAATACCTGGCTGTCGCACCCCGTGAATTTATAAAAGTCGTTCAACAGGATCTTACCGTCAAAGAGGAATTTGTTCTCGCTGATACGGGTCGAATAATGTTCGTCTTCATCAAACTCGTCCAGGATGTCACCAACAATTTCTTCGAGAATATCCTGGAGGGTGACAATGCCCGAACTTCCGCCGTATTCATCGACCACAATGGCCATGTGTACCTTGCTTTTTTGGAACTCTTCCAGCAGGTCATCTATTTTCTTTGTCTCCGGAACATAAAAAGGAGGCCTGATGATGGACTGCCAGTTGAAAATTCCCTGTTTCCTGATAAACGGAATCAGGTCTTTGGTATAAAGGATACCCCTGATATTGTCGAATGAACCGGAATATACCGGAATCCGTGAATACCCCGAATCATTGATCACGTGGATCACCTTTTCGAACGGGTCTTTCAGGTTCAGGGCAATCACGTCGACCCGTGACCGCATAATTTCAGAAACATTCTTATGCCCGAATTTCACAATACCTTCCAGAATTTCCTTATCCTCATAATTTTCATCGGCATGATTTAACTCCAGCGCATGCGACAGGTCATCCAGGGAGATGTTTTGCAGATGTTCCTGTGCCTGTTTCCTGATCCTGGACGATGAATCAATCAGAATGGTATTGAAAGGGCTTAAAACACGGACCATCACTTTTAGCGGGAAAGCCGTGAACCGGGCAAGCGGAACAGCATACCGGCCGGCGACTGTTTTCGGCAGTATCTCACCAAAAAGCAACAGGATGAAAGCGATGATCCCGGTCAGGATTATGTAGCCTGTAACCGGGAATTCTGAAAAGCCGATCAGCAAATGAAGGATGTATGCGGCGAGTATGATGACAGCCATATTGATCAAGTTATTGGCCACCAGAGTGGTGGCCAATAACTTCTCCGGAATCTCCAGATTCCGGAGAACGGATGCTGAATGTTTATCTTTTTTTCCGGCTAACTTGTGCCGGCCCTGAGGAGTGATTGAAAAATAGGCCACTTCTGATCCGGAAATCAGGGCCGACAGGAACAGCAGAATAACAAGAAATAAAATACCAACGACTGCATCTGCCGGGGCCGGATGAATTTGCGCATCCAGGCCGGAGATGCTTAAATAAGGTAACGGGTCTGTTTCCAAACGAATTTAATTTTAGTTACTAAAAGGGTAAATCATCTTCTTCCGATGGTTCAAAATCAGGTTCTTCCGGATGATTTGCAGGTTCATTAACATGTTGCGCCGACTGGTGATTCCCGGTGTTGTCGCCACCTTTTGGACCACCAAGCATTTCCATGTTATCAGCATAGATTTCAGTTGTATAACGTTTATTCCCATCTTTGTCATCCCATTGACGGGTGCGGATCCGTCCTTCGATATACAGCTTATCGCCTTTTTTGACGTATTGTTCAACAACTTTGGCCAGCCCTCTCCATACAACAATATTATGCCATTCTGTTGTTGTGACTTTTTCACCGTTTTTTGCGGTATAGCTTTCCGACGTTGCCAAAGTGAAATTGGCTACAGTTACGTCTTTGTCAAGATGGCGGACTTCCGGGTCACGGCCAACATTGCCGATCAGGATTACTTTGTTTACTGCCATGATATTTAGTTTTTTTTGTTTACACCAAGTAATTTAATAAATTTTTTTCACAAGACGGATGTTTAAAGTGCACGACTTCATGAACATACCTGTTTTTTTGATGAACCCACAGCCCTCCTTTCATGAACGATCACGTTCATCTCCCGGCCGTCGGTTTTAAAGATATGAATTATTCAGGATGTCCAATCCAAACGGTGCAATTCTTTTTCGATCGGTTTTGGCACTGCAAAGGTAAAAATATCTTTCTTATTCACTTTCATCCAATGTTGGAGTCCGTATTTTTTATCGGATCCCCGGACATAGATAAAACGGTAATAAATGCACTGGTGACTGAGGATTTGCTTTTGCCAGCCGGTAATTTTACTGATTTCGACAGGTTCATGACCCAACATGCCCGTCAGGTCCCTTTCGAGTTGATTTGCCTCTGTTTTTTCTTCGGTTTCGATTAATGGAAATTCGTACAGGTTCTTCCAGATGTCGTTGCCGGTGCGCCTGTTTAGGTAAGTACAGTCATGATCCCGGATCAAAAGGTAATTGAAATATCGCGACCTGATCTTTTGTTTTCCGGCTTTTACCGGCAGTTTGTGAATCAGTCCTTTCTGAAAGGCTTCGCAGCGGGCGGCGAATAGGCAGGAGTTGCATCCCGGATTTCTGGGTATGCAGCAAAGGGCTCCGAATTCCATGACAGCCTGGTTATATTCACCGGGATTTTCCGTGTCCATGATTGCATTGGCCAATTGGGTAAATGTTTTTTTGCCGGACGGGGTGTTAACCGGAGTGTTTATTCCATAGATCCGGGATAAAACGCGGAAAACATTTCCGTCCACAACAGCATGAGGCTGGTTGAACGAAATGGATGCGATTGCAGCGGCGGTATATTCGCCTATCCCTTTTAATCGGATCAGTTCATCATAATTACCCGGGAAACTGCCATGAAAAACGTCAGCAACAGTCCGGGCGGCAGCAAGCAGGTTTCGTGCACGGGAATAATAACCCAGTCCCTGCCATAATTTAAGGATTTCATCCTCGCCGGCGCGGGCAAGATCAATAACCGAAGGATACTTTTCCATGAATCTCAGGTAGTACGACAGCCCCTGTTCGATACGTGTTTGCTGTAAAATGATCTCTGACAGCCAAATGGCATAAGGATCTTTTGTTTCCCTCCAGGGAAGTTCTCTTTTATGAATGGTATACCACTGCAACAAATCTCTTCCTAACCCGACCATTGTAGAATAACTCTTTTAAAAATATTAGTGTGACGAACGGATCTATTTTTTAACACGATATGAGCTGATCAGGATGACCGGTTGCATCCCGAAAAAACGAGCATATATTAATTACACCGGCAATGAACCGATGAACTGGCCTGTCTTTTTTCTGCATTTTTGAAACATCAACTTTTCGAATACGAATTTGATAATAAATAGCATACAATAGTTAACCGGAATAAAAATAAACAGTTAATTACAAAAATAATTCATTTCAAATGGCTTTTGTTCTCAAATAATTTTTATTTTTGCACACCGATAGAGAGGAAAATATAATTTATTGAAAACTAAATATTTTAAGAGATGACTAAAGCAGATATCGTTAACGAGATTAGCAAAAACACAGGAATTGAAAAAATTACTGTTCAAAAAGCTGTAGAAGCTTTCATGGAAACTGTAAAAGATTCATTAACAGAAGGTAGGAATGTATATCTCCGCGGATTCGGAAGTTTCATTGTAAAGAAAAGAGCAGAAAAGACAGCCCGGAATATCTCAAGAAATACAACAATCATTATTCCTGAACATTTTATCCCCTCTTTTAAGCCGGCAAAGACTTTTGTATCGCAAGTGAAGGACCAAGTAAAAAAATAATATATGCCAAGCGGAAAGAAAAGAAAAAGACATAAGATGTCAACGCATAAGCGTAAAAAGAGACTTCGTAAAAACAGACATAAAAAGAGAAAGTAGTTTTTGCGTAAAGCAAAAATTGGAACTTCGTTTGTTGATTAAACCTAAAGTACAACGGTACTTTAGGTTTAATCCGTTTTACGAATCGGATTTAATGCCGAACTAATTTCAAATTAAATAACGTTGTGAGTAGCGATCTGATTATTGATGTCACTCCCTCGGAAGTTGTTATTGCTTTATTGGAAGACAAACGCCTTGTTGAGTTAACAAGGGAAAAAAGCGGGGTAAAATTTGCAGTTGGCGATATTTATTTAGCCAGGGTCAAAAAAATTATGCCGAGCTTGAACGCTGCCTTCATCGACGTTGGGTATGAAAAGGATGCATTTTTGCATTATCTTGACATGGGACCACAATTTGCGACTTTAAACAAATTTATGAAAGTCGCGAGTTCTAAAAAAAACCGTATTTCTTCATTGTCAAAAATTCAGTCCGGCCCTGATATTAATAAAGAGGGTAAAATTACGGAAGTACTGAAAGCAGGACAGGTCATTCTGGTACAGATAGCTAAAGAGCCCATATCGACAAAAGGGCCAAGACTGACCTCCGAATTGTCAATTGCAGGAAGAAATTTAGTGTTAATGCCATTTAGTGAGAAAGTAAGCGTCTCACAGAAAATCAGTTCAGCTGAGGAAAAAAACAGACTTAAGAAGCTGATACAGAGCATTAAACCGAAGAGATACGGCGTTATTGTCCGGACCGTTTCCGAAGGGAAACGGGTTGCAGAATTAGATCAGGAACTGAAGAGACTGGTCGCCAAATTCGAGACTATGTTCCAAAAATTAAAGAAAGCGACCGCCCCGTCTTTAATTATTGGAGAAATGAACCGGACAACAGCCTTGTTAAGAGATATTTACAACCCAAGCTTCAACAGTATCATCGTGAATGATTCTGAAGTAGCCGATGAAATTGCAGAGTACCTTGAAACGATTGCTCCCGAAAAAAAGAAGACCGTCAAATATTATAACGGAGGACGGCCCATGTTTGAATATTTCGGGATCGACAAACAGGTTAAGTCTTTATTTGGAAAGACTGTTTCATTTAAAAACGGTGCATACCTGATTATTGAACACACTGAGGCCTTTCACGTCATTGATGTGAATAGCGGAAACCGTTCAAAAGCCGGTGTTGATCAGGAAACAAATGCACTGGAAGTGAACCTCGCTGCAGCCGAGGAAATAGCAAGACAATTGAGGATGAGAGACATGGGCGGCATTATTGTTATCGATTTTATCGATATGCATGTTGCCGAAAACCGGCAGAAGGTTTATGAACGCATGAAGGAGGTGATGGCTGCTGATCGTACCAAACACAATATCTTACCGCTGAGTAAGTTTTGTTTGATGCAGATCACGCGCCAACGGGTACGTCCTGAAGAGCATGTTGAAACGGCAGAAGTTTGTCCGACATGCCACGGCACCGGTAAAATTACACCGACTATTCTCTTTACAGATGAACTGGAACTCAAAGTCAATTACATCTTTGGCGAATTGAGTAAAAAGAAATTGACCTTAAAAGTTCATCCTTACGTAGCTGCATTTTTAACCAAGGGAATGTTTTCCCTGAGCAGAAAATGGGCTTTAAAACATTTTAAACGCATCAGCGTTGAGGGAGTTGGTTCCCACTCTTTCCTGGAATATCATTTTTTTGATGAAAACATGGAAGAGATCATCCTATAACATGCAGATCCCGGACAATTTCTCCGGGATTTGTTGTTTAATAACAATCTTTAACAGATTTTTTCCGGACGCTTTACCCTTATATTTGTTATTATTGAATATTTTTCAAAAAGACCATCTGTCATGAGGCGAATTATTTTTCTTACCAGCTTGATCCTGATTTATTTCCAGTCATTTTCACAGATCGAAGAACCTGTGAAATGGTCCTTCAGCTCAAAACAGAACGGGCGGGACGTTCAGCTAATCTTTAAGGCGACCATTGACGAAGGGTGGCATATGTACGATACCAGCCTGCCGAATGGGGGACCCATACCCACCTCCATCAATTACAGCGACAGTGCCCTTTTCGAACTGAAAGGGGAAGTGAAAAAAAATCCGCTGCCTGTGGAAATATTTGACAAGGCATTCCAAATGAATCTCCGCTACTTCAGTCACCATGTTGAATTCATCCAAAACGTTCGGCTGAAATCCGATCAACCGGTAAGCATCAACGGATATGTGGAATTTATGGTTTGCGATGATGAAAGATGCCTTCCTCCGACAGAGGCCGATTTTGCATTTAAACTGAAAGGGCCGGACAGGAGCACGGAGACCGGAACCGGGAAAACGGACACTGAAGGAATAACTGACACAAGTAGCAAGACGCAAGACACAAGACACGGGGAGGAGACCGGAGGCGGAACCCCGGACACCGCGGCAGCAATAGCAGGCACAAACGATGCATCGCGCCTCACAACCGGGAATGAAGGACCCCGGATCATCACATCAAAAGGGAAAGAAGGTACGGCTGATACCCTGTGGCTGTTTTTCTTTTTCTCTTTTTTAGCCGGACTGGCGGCCATCCTGACGCCTTGTGTTTTTCCCATGATCCCGATGACTGTCTCTTTCTTTATGCGCAGTGGGGAGACAAAAACCCGGTCAAAAATCAATGCGGCGTTTTACGGGTTATCGATTATCACGATTTATACCATTATTGGGACCCTGGTTGCGGTTATTTTCGGTCCGGGTATCGCAAACTGGCTGAGTACCCACTGGATTCCCAATGTACTCTTCTTTATCGTGTTCATGATCTTTGCATTTTCCTTTTTTGGAATGTTTGAGATCGTCTTGCCCAGCAAGCTGGTTAACCGCTCAGATCAGCAGGTGGATAAAGGCGGACTGATGGGCTCCTTTTTTATGGCTCTTACCCTGGTCCTGGTTTCTTTTTCGTGCACCGGACCTATTGTTGGAGCAATTTTGGTCGAATCGGCTGGAGGACAGATCCTGAAGCCGGTGGTGGGAATGTTTGGCTTTTCGCTGGCTTTCGCCATGCCGTTCACGTTGTTTGCCTTATTCCCCGGATGGTTAAGCCGGTTGCCAAAATCGGGCGGATGGTTGAATTCGGTCAAGGTCGTACTCGGATTTCTGGAACTTGCCCTTGGACTCAAATTTCTGAGTGTGGCTGACCAGACCTATCACTGGGGAATTCTCGACCGGGAAGTCTATCTGGCATTGTGGATCGTGATATTCAGCTTGTTAGGCTTGTATCTGCTTGGGAAGCTGATATTCGCCCATGACGACGAAGTCAGGCATGTTTCCGTCCCCCGGCTGATGTTGTCGATCATCACCTTTGCTTTCGTCGTCTACCTGATCCCCGGAATGTTTGGGGCACCCTTAAAAGCCATATCGGGTTACCTGCCTCCCCAAACGACGATTGATTTTGACCTGCACAAGATTGTCCGGGACGAAGTAAAAATGATCAGTTCAACCGGTATGGCAACAGCCTCTTCCAACGCAAACAATGCGTTATGTGAACTTCCTAAATATCAGGAATTTCTGCATCTTCCTCATGGGTTGGAAGGTTACTTCGACTACCAGCAGGGACTCGCTTGCGCGAAAGCACAGAATAAACCCGTTTTCATTGATTTCACAGGGCACGGATGCGTCAATTGTCGCGAAATGGAAGCGGCAGTCTGGTCCGATCCGAGGGTGCTCCAACGGTTAAGGAACGATTATGTGGTCATTGCCTTATACGTGGATGATAAGACCAGCTTGCCGGAAAGTGAATGGATCACTTCTACCTATGACGGTAAGGTCAAAAAAACGATCGGAAAGAAGTATGCTGATTTTCAGATTACCCGCTTTGGTGTAAACGCTCAGCCCTATTATGTGCTGCTTGATCATGAGGGCAATCTGCTTGTTGACCCGAAGGCTTATGATCTGAATCCGGATCATTTCGTGCAGCTTCTGGACGAGGGACTAAAGGAGTTTAAAAAATAGACACAAGTATCAAGACACAAGACAGAAGTCAGAAAAGGTAGTGAGTAGCGAGTAACGAGTCGTGAGTTGACACAAAGCTGACCGACTGGAAATCACAGATAACGGGGAACACGGCCTTTGTAGGAAAGGTATTGGTCACCGAATGAGCTTTTCAGGAACTTTTCTTCATTCAAAATGACAAAATGATGGACAGTCAGGCAGAAAATGATCAGCAAAGCCACCAAAAGGCTTGGCGCCAGTAAAAAACAGGCCACAAAGAAAAACCAGAAGCTCACATACATGGGGTTCCGGCTGACCCGGTAAATGCCGTCAGTCTTTATGATATGCGGTGATTCGGGCAATCCGACCCGTGTAAAGATGCTCAGGGTATAGTATGCTGGAACCAGGAATAAATTCCCCGCGATCAGGAAAATCACGCTCATCAGTTTCTGGACAAACGGAATTTCATTTTGGATCAGCCAGGGAAGCCAAAGGAAGAAATCCCGTTTGATGGCGGCGGCAAATAAAATAGCAAACAGAAGTCCAACGATCAATTTTACTAAAAAGAACAGCCAGGGAACGATGGTCGGTGTTCCCATGGCACCCTGGCCGTTCCGAAGGAGCTGATATCCGAGCAAGGAGGTTGAAAGAACCGGAAAGCCGCTGAGTATGATTAGCAAAGCCTGCATCAGCTTCATGAAACCCTGCCTTTGAACCGGTATCCAATGCTGTTGACAGCATTTTCTATTTCCTGCACATTGATGTTTTCACCCGCCACTTTAATTTCCGATTTATCCTTGTCGGCGATTACTTCTTCGATCCCATCCAGTTTCAGCAGCGTACGGGTTACCGTACCCTCACAATGTGAACAGGTCATTCCTTCCACTTTAAATGTTTCAAAATTCATACGTTCATTTTTTCAATTTATTCGACTACAAATTGCGTATCACACGTCATCACGTTGAGACGCTTAGCAACGGTATGAAATTCGCTTCGCGGATCTCGCGAGCTCGATTCCCTGCGGGGATTTCGTTTCACGGATTTCGCAAGCTCAATTCCGCTTCGCTCCAATTCGCCAATAAACATCACCTTGGGCGTAAACTGCGGCGTTCATGGCTCGTTTCATACTGTAAAATTGTTAAATTGTCAAACTATCAAATTGTAAAACAGCAAAACATTGAAATTGTTAAGATGCCGGACTGTAAAACAGCAAAATTGTCTAAACGGTTAAATTCCCTTGTTTACCCTGTTCCCTTTTTGAATCGCTACTCGCTACCCGATACTCGGCACCCGCTACTCACTACTTTCTACATAGAGTTGCGCTGCTTCGACCTTGACGACCACAACGCCGGTACCCTTTTCAATCATTCCCCAAAGCGCGACCGCATCATAAATCTTTTCACCGATCATGATCTTGCCGGAAGGACGCAAAACCGTGTAGGTGGTTCCTGTTTTTCCGACTAATGCCTGCAGACCCGGGTCAACACCGACAAAGCCTTTGTTTTTATCCTGTACTTCGTAGAGCGAGAGATTTCTAAAAATACCGGAAGGGGTTGTAAATATTTTTTTACTTAATGCAAGACTAATCATAAAACCTGCAAACATGGCCACGATGACGGTTGTGAACGCTCCGGTTATCTTTTCCGGATTTACTCCGTCAAAATCAAAATTGACATTGTTGATCAGACTCAATACCAGTCCTGCAAAACTTAAGACAATACCGGAAATGCCGGCAACCCCGAATCCGGGAAAGACAAAGATCTCGATGGCGATCAAAATTAATCCCACGATGAAGAGTAAAATTTCCCAATTGGCAGCCAGCCCTTCCAGGTATAAGGGCGCGAAATAAGCGGTTGCGGCTACAACTGCTACAACCAGAGCGAAACCTATACCGGGCGTTTGTAATTCAAAATAAATACCCCCAAGAATGGCCATGATCAAAATTCCGGAAACGACTGGATTAACCAGAAACCCGATGATATTTTCGAGGAAAGTGGGTTTATATTCGACCAGTTCATAATCTTCGATCCCAAGTTGGCCGATCACTTCCGGCACGTTGGCCGCAATGCCTTCGCAGAATCCATATTTCACAGCTTCAGAAGGAGTAAGTGTCAGCACTTTGCCGGTATCTATAATTCCCGGAATATAAATGCTTTCGTCCACCATTGCTTCCGCAATCTTGGGATTCCTGAACCAATTGAAGGTCGTATCGTTTTCACTGAAGACGGTATCACCGCCATGCGATTCTGCAGTGGCCCGCATAATGGAACGCATGTACGACTGGTATTTGTCAGGCATCTGCTGTCCGGTCTGATTGACCACCGTGGCTGCCCCTATTGAGGATCCCGGTCGCATGAAAATGCTGTCGCAGGCAATTGATATAAGCGCTCCGGCGCTTGCTGCATTATTGTCAATAAAGACATAGACCGGGATTGGGCTGTTCAGGATCTTGGTGCGGATTGAGTCGGCGTCAAGCACGGTACCTCCATACGTATTCATGTGGATCAGGAACAGATCCGCCTTGAGGCTGTCCGCCTCGGCAAAAGCCTGCTTCGTTTTTCTCCATGTGCCGGGCATGATATTCTCCCTGATATCGAATTTATAAACTAATTTCCTGCCTGCCCGGTCCGGCCTGGAATGCTCCTGAGCATTGCCGTTTAACGTCAGAATGAAAAAGAAGATGATTGTCTTTATGATTCCTGGGTTCATGTTTTTTTGTTTGTTATTCCAAAGTTAAGGAATTTTAGATGGTTATCAGGCTCAATCCGATGCAGGAAGGAATCTTTTTCCGCTAAACCGGATGGAACCCGTCTGCTTGGGGATGATCTGCACTGAAAATATTTACTAACTTTACATTTTGAAACGAGCATGTTCGTTAAACACAAGCAAGGATGAATCGAGCTTGCGGGATCCGCGAAGCGAGAATCGCATATGCGGATTTCATCCGGCTATTAAAAACAAATTATTTACGGAAAAACCATGGATTTAAATTTACTCACTGCTATTTCACCCATCGATGGCCGTTACCGGACGAAAACTGAAAACCTGCAATATTATTTTTCGGAGTTTGCGCTGATTAAATACCGTGTGATGGTAGAAGTTGAATATTTTATTGCCTTATGCGAATTGCCTCTCCCTCAACTGGCAGGCTTTGACCGTCAGTTTTTTGCTAAACTAAGGCAAATTACGGAAGGTTTCCGGATCAGCGACGCCCAGCGGATCAAAGATATCGAGAAGATCACCAATCATGATGTGAAGGCTGTGGAATATTTTTTAAAGGAAGAGTTTGACAAACTGGGGCTTCAGTCGTATAAGGAATTCATCCATTTTGGGCTGACCTCTCAGGACATCAATAATACAGCAGTTCCATGCTCCATCCAGGATGCGCTGAAAAACGAATATTTTCCGGCAATGGAAAAGCTGCTGAAAAAGCTGGAGAACCTTGCCGGCGAGTGGAAGTCAGTCCCCATGCTGGCTAAAACGCATGGTCAGCCGGCTTCCCCGACCAATTTGGGTAAGGAGATCCGTGTCTTTACCGAGCGGATCAACGAACAGTTGGGGCAATTGCGGTCAATCTCGTGTGATGCCAAGTTTGGCGGGGCAACCGGTAATTTTAATGCACATCAGGTTGCCTATCCCCGGATCGACTGGCAGGCGTTTGCCAACCGTTTTCTGAAGGATCACCTGCAGTTGAAGCGGTCGCAATATACGACCCAAATTACGCATTACGACAATCATGCTGCTATCTTTGATGCGCTGAAGCGGATCAACCAGGTAATCCTGGATCTGGACAGGGATATGTGGACCTATATTTCCATGGAATACTTCAAGCAAAAGATCAAGGAAGGGGAAATCGGATCTTCCGCGATGCCGCATAAGGTTAACCCCATCGATTTTGAAAACTCGGAAGGGAACATCGGTATGGCCAATGCCCTCTTTGAGCATCTCTCGTCCAAGCTTCCCGTATCACGATTGCAGCGTGATCTGACCGATTCGACGGTGATCCGCAATATAGGCGTACCATTCGGTCATACGCTGATCGCGATCAGTTCCACCTTAAAGGGCCTGGATAAACTGATTATCAACCCGCCGGCCATTGATGCTGATCTGGAAAAGAACTGGGCTGTGGTAGCTGAAGCGATTCAGACTATTTTGCGGCGTGAGGCTTATCCGGATCCTTACGAGGCATTGAAGAGACTGACCCGGACCAACCAGGCAGTCAATCAGGAAACGATCCGGGAGTTTATTGATTCGCTGGACGTGACCGAAAAATTGAAGGAAGAATTAAGAAAGATATCGCCCCGCAATTACACGGGGATATTTTAAAGAAGAGCGAACCTTTTCCGCTTCACAGCGTGGAATTAAATTAAATTATTTCGAGTGAAGGATATACTTAGACTGCTCAGGAGGGTCCTGCCTCCTTATAAAGGTAAAGTTGTTTTGAACTTCCTGTTTAACCTGCTGGCAGCGATTTTTACGGCATTTTCTTTTGTCCTGCTGGAACCTGTTTTGGGGATCCTTTTTGGCACGGCTGAGAAAGTCACGGAGTTACTGCCTTTCGAAATGACCAGTGAAGCCATCACCAACAACTTGTCTTATTTTATTACCTGGGTCATCGGTCAATATGGCGAGTCAACTGCCCTGATCTATATCGGGATCTTTATGATCCTGATGGTTTTGTTTAAAACAGGCTTTACTTACCTGGCCAGTTACGCGATGATCGGCATCCGGAATGGTGTGGTCCGGGATATCCGGAGCCGGATCTACCGGAAGATGATCTCGCTTCACCTGGGTTTCTTTTCGGATGAGCGAAAGGGAGATATCATGGCCCGCATGACCGGAGATGTACAGGAGATTGAAAATTCGGTGATGAATTCGCTGGATATGCTGTTCAAAAATCCAATTATCATAGTCATCTCGCTGATCTACATGGTCTATACCAGTTGGTCGCTTACCATCTTCGTTTTCATCATGCTGCCTGTGGCCGGATTCGTAATCGGAAGGATTGGCAAAAGCCTGAAAAAGCAATCCCGTAGGGGACAAAATAAACAGGGCGAATTGCTTTCAATTATTGATGAAGACATTTCCGGGCTCCGGATTATTAAAGCATTCACTGCCGAAGATAAGGCAATTGAACGTTTCGAAAAGGAAAATGAAAGCTATCGGTTGATCATGAACCGGTTAATGAGTCGTTATTTTTTGGCACACCCGGTAAGCGAGTTTTTAGGAACTGCGTTAATTGTCGTCGTTTTGTGGTATGGTGGGCGACTGATCCTCGCAGGCGGGGGAGCAGGGACATTAAATCCGGAACAGTTTATCGTATACCTTGTTTTCTTTTACAGCATCATTAATCCGGCGAAAGCTTTTTCAACGGCTTTGTACAGCGTCGAGAAAGGACTTGCCTCCATGGAGAGGATCGACCGGATCCTGTCACAGGAAAGCATGATCCGGGACAGGCTGGCTGCCCGGCCAAAACAAAAATTTGAAGCAACCATTGAGTACCGGAATGTCGGGTTCAAATATGCGACAGAGAAAGTGCTGGGCGGTGTTAACATGACCATTCGGAAGGGCCAGACCGTGGCTTTCGTGGGCAAATCGGGTTCCGGGAAGACTACACTGGTCGATTTACTTCCCCGTTTCTGGGATGTGACCGAAGGAGGTATTTTTCTGGACGGTGAAGATATCCGGGACCTTAAGCTTCATGACCTCAGGGGATTGATGGGGAATGTAAACCAGGAGCCAATCCTGTTCAATGATACTTTTTTCAACAACATCGCCTTTGGATCGGAACATGCTACCGAGGAAGAAGTGATCCGGGCAGCCAAAATTGCCAATGCCCATGAATTCATCATGGCCACGGAAAAGGGATATCAAACCAACATTGGTGACCGGGGGGACAAGCTTTCGGGAGGACAAAAACAACGATTATCCATTGCCCGTGCTATTCTCAAGAATCCGCCGATCCTGATCCTGGACGAAGCCACATCGGCTCTGGACACCGAATCGGAAAAGCTGGTTCAGAGTGCACTGGAAAATTTAATGAGGAACAGAACTTCGCTGGTCATTGCCCACCGGCTTTCGACGATCAAAAATGCAGACGTCATTTATGTGCTCGATGAAGGCCACATCGTTGAAGAGGGAACCCACGACGAACTTCTTGCTGTGCAGGGGGTTTATTATAAGCTGCACATGATGCAGGTGTTTTAGGGAAGGACAAGGAGACCGGAAACCGGAAACCGGAGAACGGGGAATTGCAAACACCTAAATTGAAAATTTATACAGATGAAAATAAAGAATATCGCTTGTGTAATTAGATGCCTGATCATCTTTTTTGTTGCTGTCGGGCAGTCGATGGCTCAGGAAGCCGTAAGCTACCAGACCCGCGGTAATGTTTTATACCGGGAAGCGAAGGATTTGACGGAATATATGCAGGAGCGCTGCCGGCTGGATCTTTATTACCCGGAAAATAAGCCCGGGTTTACCACCATTGTCTGGTTCCATGGTGGCGGCATCACCGGTGGCGAAAAGTTTATTCCGGAACAATGGAAAAACAGGGGACTTGCTGTTGCGGCAGTCAATTACAGGCTGAATCCAAAGGTGAAATGCCCGGAATACATTGAAGATGCTGCTGCTGCTGTTGCCTGGGTATTCAATCATATTGAAGAGTTCGGCGGGTCGCCGGACCGGATCGTGGTTTCCGGCCATTCGGCAGGCGGATACCTGACCAGCATGGTGGGACTCGATAAACATTACCTGATGAAATACGGAATTGACGCCGGGCGGATCGCTGCCTTAATTCCCTTTAGCGGACATACGATCACCCATTTTATCGTTCGGGATGAAAGAGAAATTAAAGGGACACAGCCGGTAATCGATGAATTTGCACCCTTGTATTTCGTGGGGCCGCATTCGCCTCCCCTTCACCTGATCACGGGCGACAGGGAACTGGAAATGCTTGGGCGCTATGAAGAAAATGCCTATATGTGGCGAATGATGAAAGTCGCCGGCCACCGGCAGACATACCTGTATGAGTTGGACGGTTTTGATCATGGCGGGATGTCGGTTCCGGCTTACGAATTAACACTAAAAATTCTGAAAAATTCCGGCTTATTTTAATCCTGTAAAAATTGGACTCCCCATTAAAATTTATCCTGTAAAAATTAAGTTTTAGCTGTTTTCATCGAAACATTTGTGCTATTTTTATAAATGCGTTTAATGAGAATAATCAGAATATGTTCGCGGAAAGGAGCATGTTTTTCCAGACAATTCAAATTCATGGGGAGGAAGCTTTTTATACCATTTTTTTCTATTTCATTTTTTATTGTCGTTTATCTGATCAGCTCTTTGTTTATGTCTGACAACCAGCGATTTGTAAATGATAAAGATCATCGGGCTGCGGCCCAGGCTGTTTCGCCGAACGCTGCTGCGATCTCAAAAACGGACCACGATGAAACCGTTATCCGGCTAAAAAAGATGATCTTCTTTCTTTCTGTGACCGTCGTTTTCTTTTTTGTGGCAGGCATTGTTTTGATCATATTCTATATAAGGAAGCGAAAAACGACAAGCTATTATGAACAAATGGATAAAATAGCGATGCTGCGGATGCAGAATCTAAGAAACAGAATGTCGCCCCATTTCTTTTTCAATGCACTGAGCTTATTGTCAACAGCGGTAGAAGATCCTGAACGCGCCCGGATCAATCTGGGCAATCTTTCGTTATTGCTTCGTAAGTCGATCGAAAATATTGATCAGACGGCAATTCCGCTTCTGGACGAACTGGATGCCGTCAGGGCCTACATTGATTTACAGCTTCAAATTATACCCGGATCATTTGATTTTGATATTCAGATCGGTAAGGGAATCGATACGCAGTGGCTTATTTTGGCCATGATGATCCAAGTCCCGGTTGAGAACGCCATTAAGCATGGATTAATGCCATTGGAAGGAGAGAAATATCTGAATATTCTGATCACCCGGGAGGCAGCGGATCTGGTTATCATGATCAGAGACAACGGAATTGGTTTTGCTGCGTCAAGTGGTCGTTCCACAGGAACAGGCACTGGTTTAAGGACCTTACTTCAGACGATCGCATTGCTGAATAGCCGGAATAAAAACAAGATTAGCTTCACCATTGGAGAAAACGACCTGGCAAAAGGTGAACATAAAGGTGTTGTCGTCAGGATTGCCGTACCCGAAAAATTCTCATTTAATTAGCAAACGAAAGTGGACCAACCAGCGAAAATACGAACGGTTATTATTGACGATAATAAGGAATTCACCTTCCATTTGAGGGAGCATTTATCTTTTTTCCCGGAAATTGAACTGGTAGGGGAGGCCAATAAGTATGATAAGGCTGTAAAGCTCCTCAGCGTCGAAAAGCCGGATCTTGTTTTCCTGGATATCGAGATGCCTTATAAGAATGGATTTGAACTGCTCCGGGAGGTTCGTGCAGGAGGAGGAGTGACTAACTTTACCGTGATTTTTTGTACAGCCTACGACAAATATATTCTCCAGGCGTTGCATGAATCGGCGCTGGATTATATTCTGAAACCGGTGGCGAATGATGAACTGCAGGATGCGATCGACCGGTATAAGAAAAATAAACAACGAACAAAGCTTTCTGAAATCCCGATACCCCAGTTCCAGCGTCTTCCCGGACTTCCGGAAATGGCATCGCTTCCCACAGGGACCGGGATCAAGTTTATCGATAAGAACGGCATTGTCGCTTTTCAGTGCAAGAAGGAATCCGGCCGGAAAAAGCCCATTTGGACCGCGATGCTGAATGATTTTAGTGAATTTAAGCTTCGCACCGGAATTACTTCCCGCGAAATCTGTGACATTATGAATCCTTCCCGTTTTATCCCGATCAATCAGTCGGTGATCGTTAACCTGAGTTATTTGGCGGCCATCGAGTTCAAGTCGCGCGACTGCATCCTGATCCCCCCATACGATGAACTGCGGTTTACTGTCTCCCGTTCCCAGCTTGCAGAGCTTCGTGAGAAGTTTGATCTGATGTAATTGCCAGGAAAAATTACCGACTCGTCCATCTGATGAAAGAAGAGAACAGCTAATTGTAGCCGTCCTCTTCTTTTATGCATGCAACAATGCTGCTTACCGCAAAAAAAGGAGGCTGCCTTTTGGGCAGCCTCCTGAATATAGTGTACGATATTGTACAATCCAGTTAGTTGAGTACCATATTGAAGGCAGCATCAATCGTGTAAGTAAATGAATGACCGAAATCGTCTGTCAGCTTAACCTGCAACTTGGTAGGTACGGGACCTGCCGGCGGAGAAGTGATCACTGCGTCGAGCGAAATTATTTCGGTTAAGTCATCAAACGTTGGTGTGAAATATTCATTGACTGTGGTGAAAGAAGCACCCGTCAGAATTTTCACCCCTGTGATGGTGAATATCCTTCCATCCTGAAGACCACCTGTATTCTGGGTCAGGTTGATCTCAGAACCTGCCGGCGGCATAGCTTTGATGTTGACAACATCGAAGGTTGCATCAGTTGCATACTGCAATGCAGGGGCTGTTGTATACTTCCATCCTGTCAGATCCTGGACGTAAGAGCGGAAATTAACCTTGATATCCGGATCGGCATCCCACGGAGCAGAATACTGAGTACCGTCGAACAGGATGTATCCGTAGTTGTAACCAAGGGTCAGATCGTAAACATTCGTTGAACTGATGATTACATCATCAACATCAGCAACGGTGCCTGTCCATGCTGGCAGATTGGCATAGCCGGAGTTGTTGGTAACGGTCAGTCTGCTCAAAGTAACTGCAGAAGTATTGATATTGAATGCAGTTGTCAGATCATATGAATTATCAGGTTTCGGATATCCATAGATCACACCATCATGAAGGATGTTGGTCTTGTAAGCAATGTTTGCACCAGGAGTAAACGTTGGCAGAACCTTCTTGAAGGTAATGATTGTCTGGCTGAATGCGACACCCAGGCTGTTTTTCAGGATTAATGTACCGGTGTACGTTGCACCTTCTTCCATGCGTGCAGGGTCTACACCAATAATCTGAAGTTTCTTGACTGCGGACCAGTTTACAAGATCTGCATCGCCCAGGACTGCATCGCTGGTGCCGAGTAACTGGAGATTATCGTTATTGAGAGTGCCAGTACCAATTGTCATATTGAATTCTGCTGTTGCGACGTTTGCCAGATTAGCAGCAGGAGCGAAAGCTAACTTGTTAGACGCAACCGGCGTTCCTGCAGCAAGAACAGCGTCAGCAAATGTCTGTTCGAATGCAAGCGCAGAGGAAGCAAGGTCGCCAACATACACGTAGAACGATTTACCATCTGGGTCAACCAGTGTACCATCGGCATTTACAGCGAAGACGCGGAAACCGATGATGTCACCGTTAGCAGCCTGGGTATTGATTTTCAATGTGGCAACTTCACTAGCCATGTACATCTTATTCAGACCTTCATAGCTGTAGCTGGTCCATGCATTGATTTCAGAAGGAGAGCTTTCCACTGCCCAATTTTTATCAAGAGCGATATAGTAAGCATACGCATTCGCCTGACCTGCGGTGTTGAGGCGTACGTTGAATGCCTGGCCTACACCAGCTTCTACAAAGTCATAAATTGAAGTGGAGCGAACATCTTCAGGATCGTCTTCTACTTTATTGTCACCAGTCAACCGGTCATTTTCGTCTGCCCATCTGTATTCTACTGGAGCCGCAATTCCACTTTCAGTAACTCCGTAGCGGTTCCTAAGATCAGTGTGAGAAGTAAAGTCGGTAGCATTGGCTCCTTTTACGTCAAAGCCCAGTTCGCCAATACCATCCACATCGAACGCACCAACAACGCAAGCGAATTCAGAGACAACATGGCGTTCAGCGTCATTCTCCGCAACAGTATTTTCAATAGCGACTGCGTAAATTACACGATCTCCTCCGTCAGTAACAACTTCTTCCAGATCTTCAAAATTGGATTCAGCCGGCAGTTGGAATGTGATTTTCCATAGTCCGGTCGCCGTCGGAGCACTGCGTAAAGCAAAGAGACTGGTATAACGCTCGGCCTTTACTGCATGGATATAGTCGTTGATTTCAGTATTAGCTTCACCATCAATCAGATAGATTTTGTCAAGCATCTGGGTCAGATCTGCATTGGCAGGAGATACCTGGATAACGATGGAAGATTCGTCAGCAAGCAGGCGTTCGCCGTTAACGAATGAGATCGCCCCTTCGACGCCGGTAGCAAAAGTCAGTGTTTGTTTTGCCACAGTTGTGGTAAAACCAAGGACAGGCCACATTTCGGGATCATCACTAACAACAGCATGGGCACTGTTCAGGAGCGTGATGTTTGTGATCATTGCATTAACAGAAGCAGCGAAGTCAAGGACGTTCAAACCACCGTTAATGGCTTCAATTTCTGCTTCAATGTCGTCAATTGCAGCTTCCAATGCATCAATGTCAGTTGATGTAGATGCTTGTAAGGCAGCCAACTGTTCTTTAATAGCGGTAATGGCATCAACTACATTGTCAGTTCCGGACACTAAAAGGTATTTGTCCAATACTGTCTGTTGCAGTTCAATGGCAGCTTTATTGGCAGCAATCTGAACTTTTGCGGCATCCAAACCGGTGACAAGGCCGTCAACTGTTACCTGAAGAGCTGTCAGGCTTCCGGCTAAGGCGGTGATTTCATCGTCTAAGTCATCCAACGTGCCAGTATAGCCACCTTTGAGCGTGGTTAACAGGGCCTCGGCGTCGGTCTTTGCAGACGCGATGGCTGCCAGTTTGGCAGTGTTTACGGCAGCGTCGACTTCGCTCTGGGTTGGTAATGCCTGGATCGCTGTTTCCAGACTGCTCAGGTCTGTGTTGGCAGTACCCAGTGCAGTTTCCAATGCAGCTATTTCTTCATCCAGCCTGTCAATGTCATCATCATAATCCTTACAGGACGTCAATAGTCCGGCTGTAATCGCCAAAAACAAAAACAACTTCTTTACCATAGTAGTTTTTGTAATTTTTCGTTTCTTTCTCATAATTCAAAAAAATTAATGTTCATAAATTTTGCGTGTAATTTTTTGCGTAAGTAATCTTATATTTGATTTTTATTGTGAAAATTATGCCTGTGTATACAATATTTTTCCGGTTTTTGAGTAATAAGCATATCTGTTTGTATTTTTTAGTGCAATAAATGGATTACAAATACAATAATATGTTGCAAACTTACAATTTTTAATTGCAAAGACAAGCATTTTCTTATTTTTTTTAAAAAAATTACGCAAATATTCAGGAGGATGAAAAGCTGGGAGAGACTGGAACAGATAATCAAATGGAGTGGGCTTACAATCAATGCTTTCGCACTAGCAATCGGGTTAAAAAGGGCTGAAAATCTGTATCAAATCAAGAAAGGGAGGAATTCGATCAGCAGAGACCTTGCTGAGCTAATTTCAAAAAAGTATAGTACGGTCAGTAAATCATGGTTGCTCACGGGCGAAGGAGAGATGTTTACTGATGGAAATAAAGAGGAAGACACCTCGTTCTTGACACCCAAAGAAATCCCCTTTTACGGGTCTGTTTTTGCCGGAGCGAATGGAATTGGACCGGTAAAACTCCAAAAACCCTTATATAATATGGTAATCCCCGCGCTTTCCGACTGCGATTTCGCCCTTTCCTGGATGGGTGATTCCATGGTTCCCGATATTCCTTCCGGTTCCATTGTTGTGGTCCGGGAAATGGATCCGGAGGCTTTTTTCCCCGGCGAAATGTATTTGATTTTTACGGACCGCTACACTACAATCAGGCGGATCAGGACGATGGAGCAGGATGATCTTCTGCGGTTGGTTCCCGTCAACATCAATGCCTATGATGAAGCGCTTGTAAAAAAATCAGACATCCGTCACCTCTATCTCGTCAAGGGCGTCATCTCGGTCAGGATATTTTAAAGTCGTTCAGAATCAGGTCCGGAACAGCTGGATCAATCTGTCGTTTTTTTTATATGGATTAAATGTAATACCTTAGGGCCTTAAACGGTTTACGCCCAAGGAGTATGTTTCGATTAAGCGAACGCAAAGCCAAACGTGTTTTAGCTTTGCTGAGCGTAGAAACATCTAACGAAGTGAATGTTTATCGGCGAATTAGAGCGAAGCGGAATTGAGCTTGCGAAATCCGTGAAACGAAATCCCCGCAGGGAATCGAGCTCGCGAGATCCGCGAAGCGAATTCCATATGTCGATGTTCGCTAAAGAAGTGAAGAAGTTTAGTACGGGAATTATGCTCAGTTGATTTGAAATGATATAACGAACATGTTGCTTCACAACGTCTAAGGGTATGATAATAATTTTCAGCAACATGGGAGTTCCATACGACCATTAAAAAGCAAATTATTAACGTATGAAAATTAAAACCGTACTGATTGACCGGGATGAAGAATTCTTATTGTCGTTAAAGGAACTTTTGGCACAGTTCCCCGAGATTGAATTGTCGGCAGTGATCGCTGAGCCGGAAATGGCCGGGGCTCTTTTGTCCCGGATTAATCCGGACCTGATTTTTACCGATGTCAAACTTTCCGGTATCGTCAGTGCTTTTTATCCCCGGGGCGAAACCCACTGTATTCAGGTACTCTGTGTTACAGATGAAAAGGATCTGATCTGCGCGTTGCACCAGTCAGTCTTCGATTTCCTGCTGAAACCGCTCCAAATGAATGACATTCAGGAGGTCATTGACCGATACAGGAAGCGGATAAAAGTTCTTCATCCGGAACCTTTTCGTATCAGTATTCCTTCTCCGGCTGATATCGTTTCATTGCCGACATTGACCGGTTTGCAGTTTATTAATGTCAGGGACATTGTGCTTTTTAACTGTGTCAAGGAATTAGCTGGCGGAAAATCGCAATGGTATGTCTTACTTGCTGATTTCCATAAGCTTAAACTTAGAAAGAATCTGACCGCCAGGGAAATCGGCGGGTATATGGGCGAAAACAGGTTCGCACAGATCAATCAATCTGTTTTTGTCAATCTGGTCTACATTGAACGAATAGAATACAAAACTCACCACTGCAAATTAGTGTCTCCTTTTGATGAAATAGAGTTAACTATTTCCCGAACGCATCTTTTTGGATTTCGGGAGCGTTTTGATGTGCTTTGACAAAATATTATTATTCCATTTATCCTCTGATCAGAACCGGATAGCCCAAAAAAAGAGCCGAATAACTGTTTTATTGCATATTTCATTTTTATAATCAGACAAATTTGCAGATATTTATACGGTGGTGAACAACTGCGTGATATAATAAAAATATTTTTAATTAACGAATGACAGCAGGGAGCATATCAAATCATAAAAATTTTCAGTAACATTACGAATCTTTTTTAAAAACTAACGATACCTGTTTTTTGCTTGTGACAGAAGTGTTTACGACCTAACTCGATGAAGAATATGCGGGAAATTTTTGATGGTTACAAGGAAATATTTTCAAAGTGGAGTACCCAGAAACTAAAAATCAATGAACTGGAGAGGGAGATTCTGTATCTGGAAGCTGATTTAAAGGCTGAAAAGTGTGCAAATACGGCGATTATGAATGATGAGATCGGGAAAGCCGGGCTTGGATTGAAAGAAGCGGAAGCACTGGCAGCCAGGCTGGCTGAAAGTGCTTCCGCTGAAGGGAACGTGCAGCAGATTGAACAAGCGGGGAAGGAGGCTCAGGCAAGTAAGGATTTTTATGATTATGTGGTCAATACGTTTGAAGAACAAATGAAATTTTGGGAAGTGGCTTACAACGACTATACCCTGCGGATAGAAAATCTGCGGGAACGGCTGATCGCAGAACGAGCGATACTTGACTTTTATTCTGCGGAGCTGGAGGAATGGAAAACTAAAATTCTACAGCACTGAAGAAAGTTTCATGAGTTTCTTTTAATCAGGTTCTGGTCAGGCCGGGAAGTGTTTTTTCTGTCTTTCTGTCAAAAAAAAATCCGGAAAATAATTTTCCGGAAGTGAGGGTAAGGTCTTTTGAGATGTCAGCAATTAATGGGAGGCATTGTGAATCAGGTTGTTTTCTCCCTTTTTTTCCGGGATCTGCCAGTCTACAATGTAACCAAATCGGTCCCCTGCACAATGAATCCCTTTGTTATCCGCATATGGTTTATACAAAGTTGTATTTCCAAAATGAAGGTAACGAATGGAATGGGCGTGACCCGGAATGTAAGTTGGAATGGGTTCAATCTGCTGCTTCATTTTACACTGGTTTTCGTGTTACTAACTTTTTATTTTTCCGTATTTTCCGGTCAAATGCAGAACTCAGCAAGCGGATTTTCCTTTGAGGAATATCCAGGAGTTCAACGAAGAGAGAGGTGTCCAATGATCGTCTTTCAGTAAATGATTTTTACGGGATAAAATCGGGAAGGTTACAATTCCCAGCCGCCAGCTAAAATATCGGCAATGTGCACTGGTTTGATGGGCAGGCGGTGTTTCCGGATATAGCCTTCGATGTTGAGGAGGCAGGACGCTTCGGTCGAGATGATATATTCAGCTCCTGTTTTCAGCGCATTTTCCACTTTCTGTTCGGTCATTGCGGCCGATATGGAATGGAATTTGGCAGAAAAGGTCCCGCCAAATCCACAGCAGGTCTCCGTATCTTCCATCTCGACCAATTCGAGTCCCCGGACTTTTGAAAGCAACAACCTTGGTTCTTTTCTGATCCCGTATTCGCGCAGAGCGGAGCAGGCATCATGATAGCAAACCTTATGCGGGAAGCTTGCTCCAAAATCAGTGAACTGAATTTTATTGACCAGAAAGTCGGTGAGTTCGTATAGCCGGGCCTTTAATTTTGCACATGACTCGTAATCCCGATCTTCCCCCGGAAAGAGCTGCGGATAGTAATTTTTGATAAATCCGGTGCACGAGGCGGAAGGACTGACGATCAGATTTTCGCCGGGAAAATCGACGATGAATTTCTTAGCCAGGTTCTTTGTTTCTTTCCAGTAGCCACTGTTGTATGATGGTTGCCCGCAACAGGTTTGTTCGGGGTTATAAGCTGCCGTTACGCCTGCCTTTTTCAATAGCTTGATCACATTAAACGCCGTTTGCGGATACAACTGATCTATAAAACAGGGTATAAATAAATCAATGGTCATCGTGCTGTAAATTTGTGTAAATATAAACGATTCGGACATTCGACAAAGCGATCAAACAAAAAAAGCTGTTCCCGGAACAGCTTTTGCACGGGAGGAGCGACTCGAACGCCCGACACCTGGTTTTGGAGACCAGTGCTCTACCAACTGAGCTACACCCGTTTTTTTAACGCGATGCAAATATAGTAATAAGTTCCAAAATACCTAAAAAAAATTGTAAAATGGTTTGAAGTCAGAACGCTAACAGCTGACCGCTGACAGCTTCCTGTCTTCTTAGTACTTCAATATCAGATCAATTAAAATATGATCATGGTCGGGACCCATTTTTTTCTTAACCGGTAACGGTGGTTTTCAACACCACGCACGGTAATCCCCAGCAGCGGAGCAATTTCCTTTGAAGAAAGATTCATTCGCAGGTAAGCGCATAAACGGAGATCCCGGGCAATCAAATCAGGAAAGGCTTCCTTGATCTTTTTCAAAAATTCCTCATGAGCCTGTTCAAAATTAGTGGAGAATACCTGCCAGTCATCTCCGGTCCCGATATTCTTCTCTATTTTATTTACCACATGAAGAAAATATTTGTCCGGATACCGGGATCCCAGTTGTTCTTTCTGGTTGATCATCATTTGTTTCAGGTCGATAAGGAATTCGTTCTTTTTGATGATCGACATGGTCGAATTCGCTAACTCCCTGCTCTTAAAGGAAACTTCGGCATTCAGTTTTTCGTTGCGCAGGCGGATCAGCTCTTTTTCCTGTTTTTCCCGGTCTTCCTTTTCTTTCTTCCGGGTTTGCCTGATCCCCCATCGTCTGAATAACAGCAATACCGCAGCCAGGATCAAAAAATAACCGATACGGGCAGTTGAACGATGATGACCGGGTCTATGTGGGTTCTTATCAGCCCAAGGTTTATTTCGGACTGAACCTTGGCTTGCACTACAAACAGTTTGATTTCTCGGCCGATACTTACGGGAATATGGGAAACCGCGTTTATAACGGTAAAAAAGCCCAGCGGTGGGGAGGCGAGAACATTGAAGCGGCCCTGGCTGACCGCTGGCGCCGGGATCATCCTTCCGATGAAGTTCCCCGCGCGTTTAACGGCAATCCGGTGCCTTCCACTTATTACGTGGAAAAAGGAAATTTCTTCCGTTTCAACAATATAACATTCGGATATGCGGTCAAGACCCCTGAGCCGTGGAAAATAACCAAACTCAGAGTCTACTTAAGTGCGCAGAACGCCTTTATGTTTCAGAAATACAGCAGATTTACGCCTGAGCTTCCCAAGGGGACACTGGACTCCGGGCTGGAACTGGACGCCTATCCCACATCAGCCACTTACATGATCGGCGTGAACATCGGTTTTTAAAAATTGAAAAAGAGATTAAAATGGAAACAACAAAAAAATTTGATAGAAAAGGACTTCTGTTTGTGCTTATCCTATTGGCATCAGTCTCCTGTACCGATCAATTTCCGGATGTGGATCCTGAAGGAAGCTTGCAACCTGATTATTATTCATCATCTGAGGAAGCGGCAGAAGAACTGCTGAGCGGGAGCCTATAATAAGCTGCTGGACTGGAATCTGCATACGTTCTCCTGGATCGGTGTGTCTAGTATTACCTCAGACGATGCGGATAAAGGAAGTATCACGGCCGACGCCGGTACTGATAAAATTTTGTTGGATAACTGGACTTTTGGTGCAGACGCGGTTTCCCTGAACGAGATCTGGGTAGCCAATTATCAGGGAATTGCCCGTACCAACCAGGCGTTGAATATCCTCCCCGACCTGACCATTGATGATGCTTTGAAAAACAGGCTCGAGGGTGAAGCCCGGTTTCTCAGGGCCTATTTTTACTGGAATCTGGTCCGTTCGTTCGGCGGCGTTCCTCTCGTCGATTATGTGCCCGATCCATCCAATGAGGAAGATGTCAGCCAGGGAAGAACAAGGGCCTCGGCAGAAGAAATTTACAACCTGATTATCAGCGATCTGCAGTTTGGGATTGAAAATCTGCCCTCAAAAACAGAGCAGAACTCAGATGATCTTGGCCGGGCTACATCGGGTGCTGCCAAAACGTTCCTGGCGAAAGTCTATCTGTACCGGCAAAACTGGGAGCAGGTTAAAACATTGACCGATGAAATTATTGCTTCCGGAGACTATGCACTGGCCGATGATTATGCAACCATCTGGAGAGAAGCAGGAAAAAATTCGGATGAATCTATTTTTGAAGTTCAGGCCAAGGGGATCAGTCCCGAGGCTGGTATTCAGCAATATACAGAAGTGCAGGGAGTCAGGGATCAGTTCGGTTGGGGATTTAATACGCCGTCGGAACACCTGCCGGCAGCATTTGATGAGGAAGGAGATAAAGTGAGAAAAAATGCCACAATCATCTTTCCGGGTGAAGTAATGTGGGACGGAATAAAGATCAACGAGGCGAGGCCCGGTTTCCCGCCCATGTACAGTGAGAAAAACTATGTGGACGGAAAACATGACCTTTTCCCGATACCGGCCAATCAGATACTGCTGAGCGGTGGACAACTGAAGCAAAATCCCGGGTGGTAAAAGACAGACGCAAGATACAAGATGCGAGAGGAGAGAGCAATGAGACGAAAGAATGTGATTATTCGGCGGATTGTTTGTAATTTAGTTATTCTTTATTCACTATTATGACTCACGACTTGCTGTTAAAAATGAAACGAGCATGATTGTGCCTGGCACAATCATGAATGAATTGAAACGGAGTGGAAATCCGCGAAGCGAAAATCCTGGCTATGCGAATTGGAGCGAAGCGGAAATCCCCGAAGGGAATTCCATCCGACCATTTAGAAACAAATTATTTACGGATGAAAATAATGATCAAACAGGGAATAATTTCGCCACTGATAGTTGCTTCCCTGCTTTTCAGTTGTGGCAGCGGCAAACAGCCAAAACAGCCTTCGGAGGCTGAAGTTGAAGATACGACCAGACTGATCCTTTCGGAGGATGATGAGAGGCTGTTGGATACGTTGCAGAAGCAGACTTTCAGTTACTTTTGGGAAGGGGCGGAACCCCATTCGGGTATGGCCTGTGAGCGCATTCACCTGGATGGCATCTATCCTGAAAATGATCAGCGTGTGGTCACATTGGGAGGGGCCGGATTTGGGGTTATGGCCATCCTGGTGGGCATGGAGCGAAATTTCATCACGAGAGAACAGGCGTTGGTGCGTTTCCGGAAAATCGTTGATTTCCTGTCGCACGCAGATCGTTTTCATGGCGCCTGGCCGCACTGGCTTGAAGGAAAAACAGGCAAGGTCAAACCGTTTAGTCCAAAAGATGACGGAGGCGATCTTGTGGAGACCGCCTTCATGATACAGGGGCTGCTGACTGTGGCTGAGTATTTCAGGGATGGAAATGAAGAGGAGAAAAAGCTGGTGACCGACATTGACAGGCTGTGGCGTGAGGTGGAATGGGACTGGTACACGCAGGGGAAAGATGTGCTGTACTGGCATTGGTCGCCTGACTTTGGATGGGAAATGAATTTCCCGGTGGGTGGCTATAACGAGTGCCTGATTATGTACGTACTCGCGGCAGCCTCACCAACGCATCCAATTCATCCGGACGTCTATCACAAAGGCTGGGCAAGGAACGGCGCCATCAAAAATGATACAGTCGTATATGGTCTAAGGACCATTCTTGATCATTATGAGCACAACGATGATCCGGTCGGACCGTTGTTCTGGGCGCATTATTCTTACCTGGGACTGGATCCGCGGGGCCTTTCGGATCAGTATGCCGACTACTGGAAGCTCAACCGGAATCACGCACTGATCCATTACCGCTATGCCCTGGATAATCCCGGGGACTTTGAAGGATACGGTCCGGATCAATGGGGACTGACCTCAAGCTATTCCATGAACGGATATGCAGGTCATCATCCGGGAGAAGATCTGGGGGTCATTTCACCTACAGCAGCTTTGTCATCTTTCCCGTATACGCCGAAAGAGTCCCTGCGGTTTTTGAAGTACCTGTATCTGAGGGCGGATTCGCTGATCGGGAAATACGGGCCTTATGATGCCTATAGTGTGTCGCGTGAATGGTATACGCCACGTTACCTGGCCATCGATCAGGGGCCGATCCCGGTTATGGTTGAAAATTACCGGACGGGTTTGTTGTGGAAGCTGTTCATGAGCAACGAAGACGTGAACAAGGGACTGGAGCGACTTGGATTTGAGCTTAGCCGGTAGATGATAGTTAGTCGTAAGTATCAAGACTCACGACTTGCCACTCGCTACTCGCTACTCACGACTACTTTCTTTTTCTGTATACCTCAAGCGCTTCGGGGAAAGGTTGCAGGGCCCTCTCGAAAATACCGAGCGAGTAGGCGATGGTCAGACCGTAATTGGTGATGGCTACGCCTTCCCGGCCGGCCTTCATCATCCGTGAAAGCATTTCTCTCCGGTTCCACATGCAGGCACCGCAGTGAATAATTAATTTGTACCCGGACAGATCGGACGGAAAATCTCTGCCCCGGGTATAATCGAATTGCAGCTTGCCTCCGACGTACTGGGTTAACCATCGCGGGATTTTTACTGTTCCGATGTCCTCGCCGATCGGGTGATGAGAGCAGGCCTCAGCGATCAGCACCCGGTCGTTTGCCTCGAGCTGATCGATAGCCAGGGCGCCGCTAACCATTCCGGTCAGGTCGCCCTGATAGCGGGCAAAAAGGATAGAGAAGCTGGTCAGCGGGATTTCCGGAGGTGTGTCGGCCGCAACCTTTAAAAAAGCCTGACTGTCGGTTACCACCAATTTTGGCGGTTTGTTCAGACGGGAGAAGGCTTCCCTAAGCTCCCGTTCTTTAACGACGATGCAGAATGAATCCCCGTCAAGCAGATCGCGGATGCTTTGGACCTGCGGGAGGATCAGACGGCCTTTTGGCGCTTCCTTGTCTATCGGGACCACCAGGATCGCCGCTTCTCCCGGACCTACCAGGTCGGATAGGATGGTCGGTCGATTAATAAATGATCCCGGCGCTTGCGCCAGAATAAGCTCACGCAATTCATTGATCCCCCTTTGCCCGATGGCCGAAGTTTCTATGACCGGTACCTGTTCGGACGACAGCTTTTTTACCAGACTCTCCCGTAACGGATAACAATCAGCCTTATTCAGGACGACGATCACCGGGATCTCGCGCTCCTGTAACTTTTGCAGGAACAGTTCTTCGAAAGATCCCCATTCATTGCTGTCAGAGACCAGTAGGGCCAGTTCGGTGCGGTCGATGACCTCCATGGTCTTCTGAACGCGTTTTTCACCCAAAGCGCCGGAATCATCAATGCCTGCTGTGTCGATAAAAAGCACGGGGCCCAAAGGCAGTAATTCCATCGGCTTTTCCACAGGGTCTGTTGTTGTTCCTGCGACATCCGAAACAATGGATACTTCCTGATGGGTAAGCGCGTTTAATAAAGATGATTTGCCGACATTACGGCGGCCAAAAAAGCCAATGTGCAGGCGGAAGGATTTCGGTGACTTCATTTCGCTCAGTTCTTTGAGCGAAAATACAAAAAAAAACCGGCGGGAGCCGGCTTTTTGATCATAAGAGTTACTTCTTGTCAGAAGTTGTTTTCTTTTCTCCGCTTTTAGCTTTGTCACAGCCCTTGCTACAACCGTCCTTCTTCTTCTCATCCGGTTTGTTTGTAGTTTGCTCTGTGTTTGCTTTCTGCACTTCGGTTGTTCCACTTGCTGCATATGTTACACCAAATGTGAACACAATTGCCATTACTAAGACTAATCTCTTCATTACTTCACAATTTAAGTTATATTGTCGGCTAAATTATTAAGAATAAATCTTAATAAAAATAGCATTAACAAATATTTAGAAAATTTTAGAAGCCCAATTTATTTACTGCTTCGGGCGAGATCATCTTTTCAAAGGATTCCTGATCCAGCAGTTTTTGTTCAAGAACGACCTCCCGGATCGTTTTATCTTCTGCCTTCGCCTGCAGAATCACTTTTAAGGATTTTTCATAACCCAGTGCCGGCACCAGCGCTGTAATAACGGCGGTTGAATTCAGGATATACCGGCGGCACTTTTCATGATTTGCGGTGATACCATCCACGCATTTCTGTTGAAGCGCGGAAGCAGCTTTTTCCAATAATTGAAGGCTTTCGAGCAAAGCATTTGCGATCAGCGGAAGAAACGGGTTCAATTCCAGGTTCCCGCTCATTACAGCCTGCGTGACGACTGAATCGTTCCCGATCACCTGGATGGCGGTCTGGATCACAGCCTCAGGAATGACGGGATTGACTTTTCCCGGCATCATGGAGGAGCCTGCCTGCATTGCCGGAAGATTAATTTCGCCCAGGCCTGCATCCGGACCACTTGAAAGGAGGCGCAAATCGTTTGAAACTTTGATCAGGTTTGTCGCGCATGCTTTCAGCATACCCGATACTTCTGCAAAAACATCAGCATTTTGTGTATTTTCCAGGAGATTCTCAGCACGTGCCAGTCCGGCACCTGTCAATTCACGCAGCCGGTCGGTTACCTGGAAAATGAACCGGCGTGGAGCACCTAATCCACTGCCAATTGCTGTTCCTCCGAGGTTAATCACCCGAAGACGTTCTTCGCATTTGTAGATCCGCCACCGGTCACGGTTAAAAGCTTCGGCATAGGCGGCCATTTCGCGCCCCAGCGTTGTCAATACGGCATCCTGCAGTTGGGTGCGACCGATTTTGACAATAGCGGTGAACTCTTTTTCCTTTTGCTGAAAAGCTTCCTGGAGGCGGAGCACTGCTTGTTCCAGTTTACGCAAGAGCATAATGGATGCCAGTTTCAGTGCGGTAGGGTAGGTGTCGTTTGTCGACTGGTGAAGGTTTACATCATCCAGGGGCGAGATATAATCATAATCACCGGCCTGCCTGCTTGTCAGTTGCAATGCTCTGTTGGCGATCACTTCGTTGACATTCATATTCGTGGAAGTACCTGCTCCACCCTGGAAGATATCGACAAGAACGGCGTCTGACAGCAATCCTTCGGCCATTTCCTGACACGCCTGTTCCAGGGCATCCGCTTTCTTTGTGTCTGGGAAATAGCCCAGTTCCCGGTTCGTTTTAATGCAGGCCAGCTTAATCCAGCCATAGGCCTTCACCAGTTCCCCGTTTACCGGACGGCCTGAAAAACGGAAGTTTTCCAAAGCCCTGACGGTATGGATCCCGTAAAGGGCGTCTGAAGGAATTTCCCTTGAACCCAGGAAGTCTGTTTCAGTTCGTGTTTGCATCATTTTAGTAGTGAGTAGTGAGTAGCCGGTTTCCGTATCTTAACAGAATACATCCTTTTGTCCGGCTTTTACCCGGTCAACCAGTTTGCGGGCGCGCTGGGCCGGGATCCCGGTCATGCCCGCGATTGTTTCCTCAATCAGCAGATTCCCTGCCTCAACGGTTTTGGGTGACGCGTAATTGTTCAGGTATTCCATAAAGCTGGATAAGGCATTGGGACTGCAATGGTTTTTGATTTCCCCCGGTTTAGCCAGGTCCATAAAATCCTGACCGGTGCGTCCCAGACGATAACATCCGGTACAGAACGAAGGGATGTATCCCATTTTTACGATATCATAAATGACCTGATCCAAAGGACGGTGATCGCCCATGAAAAACTGGCCTGAGGTCTCGTCTTCATCTTCATAACCTCCGGGATTAGTCCGGCTGCCGGCAGAAATCTGGGATACACCGAGCGCAAAGGTTTCGTTACGCATTTCTGCGGTTTCCCGGGTCGACATAATAATGCCGGTATAAGGAACAGCCATGCGCAGAATGGCAATGATCTTCCGGAATTCGAGGTCTGATACCGCATGGGGAGGGTGGGAGGCAACAGCAGAACCGGTCGCCGGTTCGATACGCGGGACACTGATGGTATGGGGACCAACGCCAAAAATCCGCTCAAGTTCCCGGATATGCTGCATCAGGGCGAGCAGTTCAAAACGGTAGTCATAAAGGCCGAAAAGAACGCCAATGCCTACATCGTCGATCCCTGCTTCCATGGCCCGGTGCATCGCGGTTGTCCGCCAGTCGTAATCTTTCTTTTTGCCTGCGGTATGAACCTGGCTGTATGTCTCCCGGTGATAGGTTTCCTGGAAAAGCTGGTAAGTCCCGATCTTTGCAGCCTTCAGCATTCTGAACTGATCCACCTGAAGCGGGGCAACATTCACATTGACCCGTCTGATCTCCGTATCCTTATGCCGTGCCTCATACACAGACTGAATGGAATCGAGCACATACTGAATGCCTGGTCCGGTATAATATTCACCGGCTACTAAAAGAATCCGTTTGTGACCCTGGCTGATCAGTGCCTCCGTCTCCCTGACGATTTCATGCTGTGTCAGTGCCCTTCTTGCTATTTCCTTATTTTTGGACCGGAATGCGCAGTACACGCATTCATTGGCGCAAAGGTTTGAGATATACAACGGGGCGAACAGGACCAGACGCTTCCCGTAAATCGTTTCCTTAATCTGGTTGGCTGTACAAAACAATTCGTGAAGCTGTTCCTCTTCGGTAATCCCGGTTAGCAGGGCAACGTCCTGTAAACTGAGTCCTTTCATTTCCATTGCTTTGGAAAGAACCGCTTTTACCTGATCGTGTTCCGGGCTGCTGTTTTTTTGGAGAATTCCAAAAACTTTCTGCTCGTTGATGAATGTTGCTTTTGTTAATTTCATGTGTTTGTTTTTTCAACTCAACCAGGTATATTTTTCGTACTAAACTTATCCTCATTTTACCCGGGTGGGGCATCAACGCCTTACAAACGTACGATATAATGTGCGTATTCGCAACCCTGCTTTCTGAAAATTTGGAGGATATGCGTATCTTCGTGAGATGAGGAAAATGGAGGACATATTGGCACAGCAGACCTTCTCTAAAGCGGACCTGGCTATTCTGCTCCGCGCGGAAGGGGAAGACCGGAAATTGCTGCTGGAGACGGCTGCTGACCGGAAGCTCGGAACCGTTGGCCGTAAAGTCTATTTCAGGGGACTGATCGAATTTTCAAATATTTGCGCCAAGGACTGTCTGTATTGCGGTATCCGCAAAAGCAATAAAAAGGTGAACCGTTATGAACTGACTGACGAAGAGATACTGGAAGCCTGTCGTTTTGCCTGGCAAAACCGGTTTGGATCGGTGGTGCTGCAATCGGGTGAGCGGTCATCTCCGGCTTTTGTTAATCGGATCGATCGTCTGCTTCGATCCATTAAAAAATTGTCGGACGGCGAACTTGGAATTACCTTATCGTGCGGGGAACAAAGTCCGGAAACTTACCGCCAATGGTTTGAGAGTGGGGCACACCGTTACCTGCTGCGCATTGAAAGCTCAGACCGTATACTCTATGAATCGATCCATCCAAAAAATGAACACCACCTTTTTGAAAAAAGACTGGCGTGTCTTGCTGCGTTAAAACAATGCGGTTACCAGGTAGGTACAGGAGTGATGATCGGACTGCCTTTTCAAACCATGGAGCATCTGGCAGCAGACCTGCTGTTTATGAAGAAACTGGATGTGGATATGGTGGGGATGGGTCCTTATATTGAACATGAAGATACACCTTTGACACAATCGGGGTACCGGTTATTGACCAAATCCGAACGTTTTGAACTGACTTTGAAGATGATCGCACTGCTGCGGCTGATGATGCCCGATATTAACATTGCTGCCGCAACCTCATTGCAGGCGATCGATCCGGTTGGCAGGGAGAAAGCATTAAAAGCAGGCGCCAATATTCTGATGCCCAATCTTACCCCGGGCGTTTACCGAAAGAATTACCAGCTTTACGAAGGTAAACCCTGTCTGGACGAGGATGCCGGATTATGCCGCACTTGTTTGGATGCCCGTGTGGAACTGGCTGATTGCGAAATCGGCTATAATGAGTGGGGCGATTCAATCCATTATTGCAAAAGAAAACCGGGAAAGGATATTGAATGATCATTGCCTGCACGTCAACATGTTAACTTGTTCTGTCTGTATAGATATCGTCTGTGACATTGAAGACCTTGTTTCTGTCGTAGAAATAAATGATGATCTCAGCTCTTTTTTTTACGTAATTGGTTGAAACGATATCAATGCGGTGAATCGGGATTCCCGTCTGCTCTTTTAATTCGTCGATGAGGGCTTTTTCATCGCTTTTATTGAAGAGTTCCGGCTTCTCTAAAATAATTTTCCTGGAAGACTCGTGAGCGAGCCGGAACGTAAATTCAAGCAACCAAAGAATAGCGGTCACAAGGAAATTGGCAAGGAGCACCTGTGAATACGGCACATATTTATCGGATATGGAATTAATGACAGCAATCCCGATTAAAACAAACAGATAGGTCATCTCCTTGATCCGGACAGGATTGGTCCGGTAACGGAGTATTCCGAACAAGGCAAACAGTCCAAAAGCAAATCCCAGCTTTAGTTCCACGTCCGAAAGCAGGTACGCCAGCAGAAAGACCATCGTGTTGATCAGCAAAAAAGTAAAAAGGTAGTCTTTGCGTCTCGTTTTCCTGTAATAGATATAGCGTGCAATAATCAGGGTAATCGCAAAATTGAATATGAACCGGATGAGCAGGTCCCAGAAGTGAGGGGCATAAAAAAATGCAACCTCATTAAAGGCATGATCGGGCGCGACAAATAACAGGTTCGGATGCATAGGTCAATTTTTTCAAAAGGCTGGTTCAAATTTACCATATTTCTCACCCGATACTTGTATCAACTGAAAAAATAAACAGATGAAAATGCCGGTCTGCTTAAATGATGGGTCTACAGTAAAGTTGTTTTGAAAGGATTATAGGTATGTTCGTGCTGCAGCAACCATTTCTTCCGCCAGATCCCGCCGGCATAACCAACAAGCTTGTTATTCGTGCCAATGACGCGGTGGCAGGGAACGATAATGGCAACAGGATTTTTGGAATTGGCACCTCCGACCGCGCGGATCAGGTTTCTGTCGTTCAATTGAAGGGCCAGCTCAAGATAGGTAATCCGGTTTCCATACGGAATGGCGCATAATTGCTTCCATACCCGTTTTTGGAAGTCTGTGCCCGTCGGGTAAACAGGCAAATCAAAACTGAACCGCAGGCCGGCGAAATATTCATCCAGTTGAAAAGAAACCGTTTGCTTTAATTCAGGATTAAAGCCATCTGTCGCGACCTCCGTATCGCTGAATAAAACCCTTAAAATCTGATCATCCAGCGATTCGATCTGCAATGGTCCAAGCGGGGAAAAGTAGGTGAATTTTTCAGTCACAGGTGTTGGGGTTAATTCATTCAACGATCATAACGGAGAAACATTTGGAACCGGTTTCGGGTTCAGCAAATCCATCAAAAAAGAGGCCGGTTTCGCCTCTTTTTTGATTCAATAGCCAAAATTTTAAAACCGGTTTCGGGGGGTGTAGGTTGTATGCAGCAGGTGATGGGACTTTTCGCCCAGGGGTTTTCCCAGATAATCCTCATAAATCTTAATAATTTCAGGATTTTGATGGGACTTCCGGATTGGCATCCCTGCATCTTCGTCATAAATGGCTTCTGCTCGTTTTTTTCGTATCTCCGGGTTGGTCGGAATGGGTTGTCCGCCACCGCCAAGACAGCCGCCCGGGCACGCCATGACCTCAATAAAATGAAACTGGTTTTCTCCGGACTGTACGGCATCCATTATTTTTTTTGCATTCACAAGTCCGTGAGCAACAGCGCATTTAAGTTCAATGCCATCAAGAAAGGCCCATTCCTTCAGCGGATTTTCGATTTTTATACTGGCTTCCCGTATCCCCTCCATACCCCGCACAGGCGTAATATTGAGATTTTCGAAGGGGACGTCGCGGCCGGTAACCAGTTCGTAAGCGGTCCGGAGAGCGGCTTCCATCACCCCGCCGGTTGCTCCGAAAATGACCGCTGCGCCAGTCGATTCGCCCATGAGCCGATCGAAATGTTCATCTTCAAGTTTCATGAAATCGATACCCGCCTGTTTAATCATGATGGCCAGTTCCCGTGTGGTTAAGACGTAATCCACATCGCGGTATCCGCTGTCGAACATTTCGGGGCGGTTCGCTTCGAATTTCTTTGCCGTGCAGGGCATGACGGAAACTGATACGATCTTTTCCGGATCAATTCCGCGGACTTTGGCATAGTAGGTTTTGACCAGGGCGCCAAACATTTGCTGGGGAGATTTGCAGGTTGAAAGGTTCCCGAGCAATTCGGGATACATGTGTTCAATGTATTTGATCCAGCCTGGTGAACAGGAAGTAGCCATAGGGAGTTTCACAGCAGGGTCTTTATCGACCAGCGCTCTTTTAAGACGGGTGAGCAGTTCGGTACCTTCTTCGACAATCGTCAGATCGGCAGTAAAGTCCGTGTCCAGAACCGAATCAAACCCGAGCCGTTTCAGAGCGGCGACCATTTTCCCGGTAACCCTTGTACCGGTTGGCAACCCAAGCTCTTCGCCCAGACCGACACGTACAGCAGGGGCCGTCTGAACAACCACGTGTTTTTTGGGATCAGCGATGGCGTCCCATACTTCCTCGATGTAATTTTTTTCAACCAGCGCACCTGTAGGGCAGTGATTGATACATTGTCCGCATGTGGTACAGACCACATCGTTCATCGTTTTTTCAAAAAAGGTCGCGATTTTCATCTCGTCGCCTTTATAGGCAACTGTCAGCGCGTTTACACCCTGAATCTCGGCACAGGTCCGGACACAACGCTGGCAACGGATGCATTTACTGTTATCTTTAATAATCGAGGGCGAAAACAGGTCGATCGAATGCTTCCTTTGGCGTGCCAGTGGGATAAAATCCTGCGTCATGATCTTGTATTCGGAAGCCAGCCGTTGCAATTCACAGTTCCCGTTTTTGTAGCACCGGGTGCAATCGGCATTGTGTTCTGACAGCAATAATTCGATGATATGCTTTCTTGAATTCCGGACATTGAGGCTGTTTGTTCGGATCTCCATTCCTTCTTCGCAGGGGGTGGCACAGGACGCAGACAGGCGTTTCTGTCCTGCTATTTCGACAATGCAAACCCTGCAGTTTCCGGCAATGCAAAGGTCTTTGTGAAAGCACAGGGTGGGAATAATCACACCAGCCTGGCCGGCTGCTTCAAGTATCGTCTTTCCTTTTTCAACTTCGACAGGAATACCGTTTATGGTGATATTGATGACGTTTGACATGTTCATGTTTTTTAATAGATCATTTCTTCACGGAAGTTTTCAACAATCGATGAAAATGAATTGGCGACAGACTGTCCCAATCCGCATTTGGCTGTGAGTTGCATGGTCTCTGTTAATTTCAGGAGCTTATCCAGATACTGGGCCGGTTTTTCGCCTCTTTTCACCGCTTTGATCCCATTGTACAACTGCTGGCAGCCAACGCGGCAGGGAGTGCACTGGCCGCAGCTTTCCTCTTTGAAGAATTCAAGGTAATTATCGAGCACATTGTACATGGAACGGGAACTGTTAAAAAGCATCATGGATCCGCCTGTTGGTAATGAAATGCCCGTCAGCTTGCCTTTATAGCCGATGGCTGTTTCTGCGAATTTTTTTCGCGGAACCAAAAATCCGGAGGCTCCGCCAACCTGTACCGCTTTGGTGTCACCATCCCCGAATTCATCGACGAAATCCTGCAGGCTCATTCCGAGTTCCAGTTCGTAAATTCCCGGCCGGGGTGTGTCGCCTGAAACTGAAAACAATTTGGAACCACGGGAATACTGGACCCCGAGATCATAAAACTTCTTTGACCCGTATTTAAATATGGTAAAGGCATGCGCCAGTGTTTCCACGTTATTGATCACGGTGGGCTTATTCATATAACCCTCAGATGTCGGATAGGGTGGCTTATTACGGGGTTCACCCCGTTTCCCTTCCATCGATTCGAACAAGGCAGTTTCCTCACCGCAGATATAAGCGCCGCTTCCGAGGAAAACGGAGATGTCAAAATCAAATCCGGTTTTTAGGCAGTATTGTTTGAATTTTTTGATGACCATCTTAAGCTCCGGAAGCAGGTATTTGTATTCACCCCTGAGGTAGATAAATCCTGATTTTGAGCCAATGACATATCCGCAAACAGCCATTGCTGTCAGTACCTTATAAGGAACCAGCGATAATATTTCCCGGTCTTTGAACGTGCCCGGTTCGCCTTCATCTGCATTGCAAATGACAAATTTTTCCGGGGTCGTTTCCTCCGCAGCCACTTTCCATTTTAATCCGGTAGGAAACCCTGCACCTCCACGTCCTTTTAATTCTGAACTCATCAGCTCATTGATAATCTCCCTTGGCGGTATGGTGAGGGTCTTGCTGAGAATTTTTTCCCAATCATTTTCATTTTTAAAAATGAAATCCGCCCTTTTTAGTTGATATGCTCCGAATGCCATGATTTCTGCTTTAAATTACTTTTTCCATGTATTTCCCAAGAATTTCCCTGATCTTCTCCGGAGTCAGTCCGGAATACACTTCATCATTGATCAGCATCGCCGGGGCTTTATGACACCACCCCAGGCAGTTGGTTTGCAAAAGGGAAAATTTACCGTCGGGAGTTGTTTCCCCCAGCCTGATCTTCAGCATGTCTTCGATGGTATGCAGGACCTGATTTTTTCCTTTCATGGAACAGGAGATCGTTTTGCAGATACGAATGATGTACCTGCCTGTCTTTTTATATTCCAGAAATGAATAAAAAGTTGCTGTTCCGTAAACCTCGGCGGCCGGAAGATTTAACTCCCGGGCAACTTCGATCATGGAATACTCAGACAAATATTTTTCCTGCTCAACTACGCCCTGAAGAATCGGGAGCAGGTTTTCCCTGTTTCTTCCGTACTGATCAGCCAATGTAACAATGAGTTCTTTTACTGGATCCATATTTTCGGTTTTTTGATTCTGAACCGGAATTAAGGCATATAAAAACATGACGATTATCACGAAAAAAGGTGTGATACCTGAAGCAGACCATTCAAGGTAGGGTCAACCGGACTATTTTGCCCCGTCAGAGGCATTTATGGAGAAAAGCTATCACTTTTATTTCTTATGGAGGAGTGGTTTTTTCCTGTTTCTCAACATAATGGAATTATTTAATATCAGACTAATTCCAAATAATCTGATCGCGTGAAGTTAATATTCCTTCTCCCGGGAAATGATTCTAACGCTATTCCCGTTAAGATATAAGAAAACTTAAGTGATAATGCTTATTTTTGTGGGATAAAAATTGGGAAGCTTATGCCTTTTGAAAGAGAACGGAAATTTCTTGTGAAAGAAGCGCTCTTGCCAGGACCGGAAAAGAGCATTCAGATTGTTCAGGCATACCTGAGCGTTCATCCCGAGCGGACGGTCCGGGTCCGGCTTGCGGGAGGAGAGGCATTTTTGACGATCAAAGGCGGGCAATCAGGAATTTCAAGGCTGGAATTCGAGTATCCGATACCGGCAGCAGATGCGAAGGAACTGTTAGGCCTTGCTGTCGGTGCTCCTGTTGAAAAGGTCAGGCAGCAAGTCCATGTAAAGGGAAAAAAATGGGAGGTCGATTTTTTTGAAGGTGCCAACAAGGGTTTGATCCTTGCGGAAATTGAATTGGATACTGAGGATGAAGAATTTATTCTGCCCGATTGGGCGGACAAAGAGGTGACCGGCGAGTGGAAGTATCATAATTCGCAGCTATCCATATATCCATATTCGGAATGGTAGCGATTGAATGGCCTGATTTTTGCGCGCTCCGGGAGAATGAATTTTGTGTACTTAAACCAAACAAACGAACCAATGATCAAGAATATGAATTGCAGATTCTTTCTGACGGCATTAATTTTTGTGTCCGTTTTTTCCCGTGCTTCGGCCACTAAGGTTTTCGCGGGAACGAATGAGGAAAATAAAGATTCGGTAAAAGTCAGTGTTGATTATTTGAAATACTTTTTGCAGCGGCAGGGGAACTGGTATCCTCAAAACCCGGATCTGGAGAATAGTCTGAACAGCCTCATTCATTTCGTGGAAGACGAGAAAGTCGATTCCGCAATTTTTAAGTTAAGGAATTACCGTTCCGACGATCAGTATTATTTTTACAGATCACCCAGAAGAGTCGCGGATAGCCTTACCGTTCCGGGGTATATTTCGCAAGGGGCTATCAACGAGCGGCTAAAACGGATCGACCGGTCGGTGAAAAGCAGTGTGGTTAAGGAACAGATACCTGTTCCCGAAGAGCTGTTTATGAATATTGATTCGAAGGTTAGGCTGGTTCCGCAGAATGACGCAGAATGGCTTGTCCGGAATTCGAAGATCGTCCTTCCGGACAGTTTGCGGATTTTCAATGCGATCCCTGATTCGATGATCAGCGATCCTGATGATCTGAGGAAGGTTCAGCGGCTTGACAATGCAAGAAGGGCTCTTTTGGAAAAAGCACGTGTTGAATACAACAGCCGGATCAGAAAACAGTATATTGATTCGGTCAGTAACGCCTATCGCAATGATTATATTGCTGCCTATTCCCGGCAGATCCAGAAGGAATTTGCGGATTCGGTACGTCGTCAGAATTACGGCAGACTGGTGCAGTTTAATGATTCGGTGATGAAGGCGGTGAATGATTCGGTTAGCCGGGTGCTGAACATACTCGCTTCATACGCCGAAAAGGATTCCGTGTCGGTCTGGTTGCATAATTCGGACCGCGATTCCGTCCGGATGTGGTTAAAAAATGATGACCCTTATTTTACGAGGTTATATATCAAGAATGAGCAGAATGATTCTTTGGGGGTGCGGGTTGAGAACACGGGGAAACACTCCATGCGTTTTCTGATCGACGATGGGGTAACCTTCTCCCGCTTTGCCCGCCGCCAGTCAAAAGATATCAATCTTCCGACCATGACAGCAGAATCATCGCTGCGCAAGGTTCAGCAGAGGTATAGTATCGTTACTCCGTGGACGCTGACCGGGAAAAGCAACCTGGGTTTTACTCAAACCAGCCTCAGCAACTGGAAGGCAGGAGGTGAAAATTCTCTGGCGTTCCTGTTTGTATTTGAGGGAGCTGCCGATTATGCAAAGAATAACATTACCTGGAAAAACTCCATGCAGTTGCGAAACGGATGGGCCAAGCCGGGCGGTGACAGGATTGAAAAAAATGACGATGCGATTGAGCTGATCACCCGTTTTGGGGTTAAAGCTGCAAAAAACTGGTATTATTCGGCGGAAGGTGATTTCCGGACGCAGTTTTTTAACGGGTATAAATATCCTGACCGTGAAAATACGATATCGGCCTTTTTATCGCCTGCCTATCTGGTCGTCAAGCTTGGGTTTGACTATAATCCCAACAAAGAACTTTCACTCCTGTTGTCTCCGTTCAGTGCGAAAATGACTTATGTGAGAGATACAGCCAATGTGAATGTCACCAGTTTTGGGATCGAAAAGGGTAAAAAGAGTTACTGGCAAACCGGTCTCAGTGGTGACCTGAACTGGAAAAAACAAATTACCCCTGATATTACTTATAATACGAAATACAAGATGTTCGTCAATTACGCATCACCGTTCAATAAATTTGATATTCGCTGGGAAAACGACCTGAGCATGCAGTTGAGCACATATATCAGTATGAATGTCAGATATTACTTGGTCTATGATGATGATGCCAAGTTTAAAACCGGGCGTTTTGACCCCGTTTCAGGCGATGAGATCCTGAAGGCAAAATGGCAGATGAAGGAACTGATCACTGTCGGCTTTTCATATACGCTGAATAAGAAAGTATACAGGAGGAAGCGGATCGGGTGAATGGACGTCGTGAGTAGTGAGTAGTGAGTAGCGAGACAAAAGATAAAGAAACGTATGAAAGAGTTTAAAAAATACTTTGAGATCCATGCTGCGCCAAAAGACGTTTACAATGCCCTGACCAATCAGGTGATGATTGAGATCTGGACCGGTGAATCAGCAGCGATGCAGGAAATTCCCGGCTCTGAATTTTCAATGTGGGACGGGAGTATTACCGGTAAGAACCTTGAATTTGTTAAAGATCAAAAGATTGTACAGGAATGGTATTTCGGCGAGCAGGATGAGCCTTCACTGGTGACCATCAAGCTTCATCTGCATAAAAATGGTACCAGTATGGAAGTGAGACAGACGAATATTCCTGACGAAGCATACGATAATATTGCCGACGGATGGTCGGAAGATTATTTCCAGGCACTGAACCAGTTATTTGAGGACTGAATATAAAAAGAAAAGCTGCCCCCATTGGAGGCAGCTTTGAGATTGCTTACGCAATTGTTCGAGGAAAGGGATTTTTTTGTGTACTTATATTAGGGATATGATTTCTTCTTATCTGACTTCGATCAGTGCGTACTTCGAAATCTTCCAGAATTCTTGCGGATCTTTGATCTCCAGATAAGCAATCTGACCGTCCTGTTCTACCAGCGAATAAGAGCTGTCGGGATGTTCGGATATAATGACTGCCTTTTTGCTGTGTAACGGAATGGTTGTAGTTTCCCGGATATCCAGAGAGGTGAAGTAGTCTTCGTTGAAATTCTCTTCCATCGCTCTGGTTTTGCCGATGAATCCAAGGAAACCACCTTCTTTCGTCAAAAGACCTTTTTCCATCAATTCTTTACGGGTGCCTGCTGCAAAATGACCGGTATTCAGTTGAATTGTCTTTTGTTGGAGCAGTTGTTGCTTGACTTCAAGGGTATCAGACTGGCTTACCAGATTGGAATCCAGTTTTTGAATGGTCGTATTGAGCTCAGCCACCTGGAAATCTTTTTCTTCGATGATCTTTTTTAACTCGGCGATTTCGACATTCTGGCTTTCAATATTCTCATTCAGAGAAGCTACGCGCTGTTCAAATGCTCTCAGATTTAAACCGGACTGTTTTAACTTTTTTTCCAAATCTGCGATTTGAGCGCTGCTTTCTTCCAACATGGTGTTCATCATGTTGATGTCTTCGATAAGCGCCTGTTTCTTGTCTTTTCCTCCTTCGGTCTCCCGAACCGCAATCTGGTTCCTTTTCTCTTTTATGAGCTTCAACCTGTTCTCAATTTCATTAAAAGTCGCCTCCAGATCGTTCATGATCGAATCTTTTTGCGCCATTTCTTTCGACAGACTGGTATTCTGCGACATCAACTGTTTTAACTCTGTTTCTTTTTGGGTATAAACATATATTGCGGCGGCCGCTCCTATGATCACGATCGCTACTGCAATAATGATTGTCCTCAATTGATTTCTTTCCATTTTCATAACAATAACCTCCATCGTTTAATTTTCAGTATCAGGGTCTGCCTGATCCGTTTCGGCTTTACTGCTTTCGTGCCAAGAGAAAGCCAATTCCTGTGCCAGCAAGGTTACTGAAAGTTAATTGTTTGAAAATAAGGAGTATGTGTTTTTGTGCAGAAAGAGAAATACTATCAAATTGATCAATTCGATTTCAAAATGAAAAGGATAGGAGGTTGGATGGTCAAATCTCCGTTCTCACGGCAATGGCTAACAGCGTTGAACTATTCGTGGTAGCGGACCTGGGTGAGTTCGTCGGGTATTTCCGTTTTGTCTTCCTTCAGCATGCGGTAAATGGTCGCGACCCCGATATCCAGCTTGTCCGCTACCAGTTTAATATTGTTGTTGTATTTTCGTAAAAAGCTTTTTACGATCCGGATATCATATTCCCTCAGGCTGACTTCTTCGGAAAGCAGGCCTGACAGAATATCCTGGCTGGCGCCCAAAACAATATTTTCGGCTGCGATTTCGTCCTGATCGGCCAGTGTTACGGCCAGTTCAATGATTGATTTCAGTTCCCGGATGTTCCCGGGGAAGGGATAAGAAAGCAACCGGTTGGAAGCATCTGCGGAAAGCACCTTTGGCGGCAGGTTATTTTCCCTGCAGAACATCTGGATAAAATGCCTGGCCAGAATGATCACATCATTTCCTCTTTCTCGCAGCGGAGGCAATTCAATCGGTAAACCATACAGCCGGTAATAAAGATCCTGCCTGAAACGTCCAAGTTTCACTTCTTCCAGGAGATTTTTATTGGTGGCGATAATGATCCGGCAGTCGGTTTTAACCGGAATATTGCTCCCCACCCGGATAATTTCCCGTTCCTGCAGGGCTCTCAGCAATTTAGCCTGAAGGGATATATCCATTTCAGCCATCTCATCGAGAAATAAAGTTCCGCTGTTGGCCTCTTCGAACTTGCCAATTCTTCTGAAGTTGGCGCCGGTAAAGGACCCTTTTTCATGTCCGAACAGCTCGCTCTCGATTAATTCACGGGGGATTGCAGCCACATTTACGGCAACAAATGGTTTTTTTGCCCGGTTTGAATTATAATGAATGGCCTTGGCCACCAGTTCTTTTCCGGTCCCGGTCTCTCCGGTAATGGTCACGGTAATGTTGGTCCGGGTCGCTTTGTCGATCAGCTCAAACATCTTTTGAGTGGCTGCGCTGTTCCCTACGATCGTATTCTCATAACTGTATTTTTTCTTTACTTCCTGTCGCAGGCTGATGATCTCTTCCTTCAGTTTGCTTCCCTGTCTGATATTGTTGACCGTATTCAGCAATCGTTCTTTAATATCCCTTGACTTGACGATGTAATCATAGGCTCCGAGTTTCAGCAGTTCAACCACGACTTCGATATCGTCCTGCTCGGAAATCAGGATAACCTGCGTTTCGGAATTGGTTTCCCGGATTTGCTTGAGTACTTCCAGTCCTTTCATATCCGGTAAGCGGTAATCCAGTGTAATGACCTGAGGCCCCTCATTGAGGTGGGCAAGACAATCCTTTCCCGTTCCGAACGAACGGATCTCATAATCAGGGATAAGTGATAAATTATGCACAAGCAGACGATTGTACCACTCATCATCTTCAACCACAAATATTTTAAAAGCCTGTTCTGTCATGACCCTGTTTTATTAAGTCCGGAAGGACACTGCAAGTTAATAATTTTAATGTGAATCGCGATATAACCATATAGCCATATAAACTTCCTGCATCAATCTTCCAGTTTTTGTTTTAAGATGATATGGATTTGCCGGATTTCAGCATCTATTTCCGCTACAATTTTCTCGATTTTTGAAGGATCCGGCGTATTGGGCGCTTCCTTTTCCAATATCTTCAGCTTATCATACAGGTAGATAGCTGCCATGTGCTTGGCAGGAGCCGCAAGCTTATGAGCGGCTTCTCCGATGGCATTCCAGTCGTGGTTGACCAGGCTTTGCTTCATCGTGTTTAAAGCACTATCGCTCGATTTGATGAATATTTTAATCATTTCCCTGATGAAAGTCTTGTCATTTCCCGACATTTTTTCCAATTCTTCCGGATTGACAGGAACATGGGGTTTGGTCGGAGAGACCGACGGGCCCTGCTTTTCGGTGAAAAAGCCGGTTACCAGGGCCAACAGCTCCGCTTCGCTGAAGGGCTTTTGTAAAAGTCCGAGCATTCCTGAACTTTTACTCTTTTGAATGTCATCCTGATTGTTGGCTGCGGTAAGCGCGATTATTTTCGTTTCCGGCTTTAGCCTGAGGATTTGCCGGGATGCTTCAAATCCATCCATGACGGGCATGCGAACATCCATAAAAACAAGATCAAATTTTTGTTTAGACGCCAGTTCCACCGCCATTTTGCCATTTGTTGCCTCACTAAACGAAACCTCCCACTTTCGCAGGATATTCTTTAACAGATGAAGATTGAATTCTTCATCGTCGACCAGTAAGAAATGAAAATTTCTGAGGTAGTCCGGAATTTTCAGTTTTTTATCCGCATGTTTGATGACCTTGTAAAAATTTCCTTTTTGATACGGGATCCGGATCGTAAAGCAGGTTCCTTTTCCCGGGGTGCTGCTTACCGCGATCGTTCCACCCTGGAGGTCCACCAGTTTTTTCACGATCGACAATCCCAGCCCGGCACCGCGATGTTTTTGAGTCAGGTCATTGTCCAACTGGACAAACTCATCAAAAATCTTTTCGGTATCCTCGCGGGAAATGCCAATGCCGGTGTCGGTTATATCTGAAATGAGCCAGATCAGGTCGCCTTCTTCCTGGTAATTTGTTTCCAGCGTTACAAGCCCGCTGGACGTAAATTTGATCGCATTCGAAACCAGGTTGATGAGGATCTGTTTCAGACGAATCGGGTCTCCTTTTAAGGTTAATTCCGGGTTTCTGTTATTCCGGACTAAAAGTTCTATTCCTTTTACAGATGCCGCATTTTTATTGAGGATATAAACTTCTTTAAAAACCTCCTCCGGAAAAAAGTCAAGCTTTTCTATTTTTAATTTCTGGGCTTCTATTTTGGAAAAATCGAGGGTGTCATTGACCAGCGTAATCAAATGCTCCGCCGATTTATGAACAACCGTCAGATCCGTGGCAATATCCTTTTCCGTTGTTCGTTGAAGCAGTTGTTCAGTCAGTCCGTAGATGGCATTAATGGGTGTCCTCATTTCATGGCTGACGGTGGCAACAAACATTTCTTTTGCTTTGGCCAGATTTTCAGCCTCCGCTTTTGCTTTTCTCATGATCTGCTGATAACTGCGGTTCCTTTGAATATTCCGGAAGAAGATAATGAGAACCGTCATCAGGAGTATAACCGCTGCAATTGTAAAAATGGTCAGCCTGCGGTAAGTTTGTGCAGCCATGAAGTCAGCTTCCTGCATTTTCGTCTCCAGACGCCGCCGTTCCCGATACTCCAGAATGCTGATCTGCTTCAGCAGCAGGGATGTGATTTCAATGTTTTGCTCCAGCAGATTCTTTTCCTGAAACTGTAATTTCCGGTTTTGATCTGTAATTTGACGTTCAACGTTGGCGATTTCCTGTTTGATGTTTTCTTTTTCTTCACTTTTGTCGATAATGATGGCAGGGGGAGGAGCACTCTCCTTTTTATCATCCTTGCGGCTCAGGAGTCGCTTCAGGAATCCCTCTTTTTTTTCTTTTTCTTTCTCTGTTTTTACCGGGATCGTGTCGAATGGGACGATTGCCGTGTCAATTTTCGAGTAGAGCTCGGTAAACGAGCGTTGCGTGTCCGGTCTTTTGTTGTGAAGTGTCCGGATCTTTTCCCAAAGGATCAGTTTTTCATTCGTCAGATGCCGGATTGAATCGATGAGCCGGGTTTCGTCCGAGCCCGGGATTTCGTAATCCTTCAGATCGGTCAGTTGTTGCTGAACGGAAGTATTCAACTGGCGGTAATCGGTCATGTAAGCCGGGTCTCCGGTCAGGGAATACATTCGCACGCTGTTTTCTACCCGGGTCAGATCTGATGCGATGTCTTTCAGCAACAGCAGCCGCGAATCGGGCCGGCTTTCCTTATGAATGGAATCGACAATTTCGGAAAGACTGGTATAAACCAGATATCCGGAACCGATCATTGCTGCTGCAATAATGATTGTCAATAACGTGACCTGTACTTCGACGCTTATTCGTTTCATCTGTGAATCATTTGTCAACTGTGTTTAAAAGGATTAAAGGCTAAACAGTTAAAGGGTTAAATGGTTTAAAGATAGTCTATCCGGCCGGCTTTTGGAAATCCGGCAGCCACGAATTCATACAAGCAGTTCAGCTTCCAAGACTGATCAAAAGGATACCAATCAGGATACCGATGAGGTAAATGCCTTTTGTACGAATGTTCCGTTCTTTAAACAGCAGGGCGCCTATGGTAAATGAAATCAGTACGCCTCCCCTCCTGAGTGCGGAAACAATGGATACCATGGAGTCTGGGAAACTTAAGGCGTAAAAGTAGGCGAAATCGGCCAGCAAAAGGAAAAGACCGATTGCCGGAATACTCCATCGCCATTGAAAAGCAGGACGTTCAGTGCGGGCTTTGGTCCATCGGAAAAGTGCAATCGCAGGCAGCATGAGTGCCACCTGGTAGAATGAAAACCAGGCCTGCACGGCCAGTCTGTCTATTTTTCGTATGATGAACTTATCGTATAATCCGCTTGCGGCACTGAGCAAAGTGCCGGCAATGATAAACAGGATCCACTGATTTTTTCTGAAATTAATCCCTTCCAGCTTTCCGGCCGTCGAAAGAAGGTAAAAGAAAACCAGTGTGGTTGTGACTCCGGCCCATTGCGTCGGGTTAAGATCCTCCTGAAAAATCAGGATCGCTCCAACCAGTGTCCATATTGGTCCTGTAGCCTGGATTGGAGTGGCAATGGTGAGAGGCAGATGCTTTAAAGCATGGAATGCAAAGAGCCAACTGGAGACCACGATCATTGACTTTAACAGAATGAGAAGATGTCCGGTCGGGCTGATCGGCGGAACATATAAATGAATGCTTCTGAAAGTATCAGGGAAGAGGATTGACCCGACTATGATCGGAAAAACGATGCAGGCACCCGAAACGATCGAGCCAAATAAAACCGGCAAAACAGCATTCTTATGAACGGAAATCTTTTTGAGAGACTCGTACAGTCCCAGGATTACAGCCGAAATCAAGGCCAGAAGTACCCACATAAACATCAATTTGCAGGCAAAGCTAAGAAGCCTGTCTGTATTAACCGGCAGGAGCCTCTTTATTCGGGAGAAGCTTAATTATTCCTTAATTAACCTTTTCCTGACTGCGAATGCGTTGGCCGGGTTTTTTATCAGCAACTGGTTGATATCCTCATTTGTAAAACCAACTTTCTTCAGATCAGGGATCAATTGCTCAGGAACCGGGGTATAGGGTTTAAAAGCCATTTCAGGCTGTCCCGGATCGTACCAGCCGCCATCGTGTGATATCAGTACTTTATTCAGGACACCTTCATCTTTCATCATCTTCAGTAAGCGGGGGTAACTTTCGATCAGTTTCTCGTCCCACCCATATTTATCGGCCGAAATCCAGGCTCCCATTTTAGCAGCCTGGATCAGTTTCGTGGAATCTTTTTCGTCGGTTGCATGCGTCCAGATAAATGCTTCCGGAGAAACGCCTTCTTCTTTCAGGATCTCAAGCTCCTGGAAGGCTGCAATGGCAGGGCCGGAATGAGCCATGATGGTGAGCCCGGTAGCTTTGTGGGCGAGTGCGGCTGCACGTGCAAGGGTTGCATGAAATTCGGAAAGCGCTTTACGGTCAACCCCGATTTTTATAAACCCGGGTTTGATACCCGTTCCTTCAATACCCTGTTCAAATTCGGCGATCCATTTTTCAGCCAGTTCCTTAGCCGTCATCAGCAGGACCTCCGGCGGCAGGAACCGGTTGTTCTGCGCGCCGTAATAACCGGTATTGGTTAAAATATACATGCCGGTTTTTTCGGATAGTTTCTTCAGAATCTCCACGTCTCTCCCCACATAAGCCGGCGTGCATTCCACGATGGTCTGGATCCCCAGCGCTTTCGCTTTCCGTAACTCCGGGATTATTTTATCCATGACTTGTTCTTCAGTATAGGCTTCCGGCCGATGATCCTCCTCCTGACGGAAATAATCGGTCAGAATATGCTCATGCCCCAGCGTCCTGCCAATTTGCATCGCTGGTATTTTACCAGTCACTGTAACGATCTTTTCATGTTGCAGACCGGTGCATGAGGCGTTCAGCAGAATCAGTAAAATCAGTTGCCGTGCTGTCATAGATGTGTTTTTTTGTAAAATTAAGAATTTTTTACCAGGTAACGATCAGTCGGTTTTTTCATTGGAAATCATGGCCGGAGCGGGCGAAAGGTCATTTTCGGCGTCCCGGATAATCTCATTGATCGACTCCTTCGATATCAGTTCCGACCCGGCCGCGTGGGACGAAACCTGAACGGTATCGCGGGCCAGCAACAAGGGCACGCCGATCCTGTCCAGTTTGCCGATGATTTTTTTAATCTCATGATCCCTGCGGAAACGGGTAACGTTACGGATATAGATTGCCTTGACCCGTCCCGGATACTCCATCGCCACTGAAGCATAGATTTCCGGGTCACGCTGGCCGCTGTCGCCGATCAGGACAAAAGGAAGTTCCGGGTACGTTTGAAAGAGAAGTCTGATCGTATCCAGTTTATGAAGGTGGTTACCTCCGCCTGACTTCCGGAGGCGGAACACATTTGCCTTTAGCTCGCGGAGGAGGAAAACACCTTTGGGCAGGCGGTTATATGCACAAAAATCATCAAGCAGGTCATACAGATTCCATTCACTGCTGGATACATAAAAGAACGGGTTAAACTGAGTGCCGTCCGGTCCTTTATGCAGAGCCTGGTAAAACGCATCGACTCCCGGGAACGGTTTTCTGGTCCGCGAATTATGCAGCAGCATGAGGGAAAGCTTTCGCAGTGTTTTGGTCGAGTGACTGATCAGGATGGTATCATCAATATCCGAGACCACCCCAAACTGAGCGTCAACACCCGGAATGAGAATCTCTCCCCTGGCCAGTGTTTTTGTATCATTCCCGCTCAGCTTCTGCTGAAGCCGGACGGAATAACCAATCCATTTTGAGGGACCGTTGACTAAAGGTGTTTTCTGAACCAGACGGGCTTCGAAGAGGCCGTTTTCGTCTGTCACAAGTGTTTGCATTTGTCCTTCCACTTCAATGAAAACTTTTGCCCGGGGAATTTCATCACTCGAATAACGCTTGATCATCGAGAGGGCATTCCGCCAGCGTGAATTCCAGGTCTCCGGTTTGGCCAGTCCCTTGTCTTCCGTGACATGTCCCTTCAGAAACAGGACATTGCCATTACCAAATCCCCTGTAGGCAACAATTAAAGGAACACCAAGCCAACCCAGTTTATGTTTGAGGGTAACCTTGATCTTCCTGAAAATACTCTTGTGTTTCTTCTTCAGATGGTTGAATATTCTGGTATGATTGAGCATGCATTAATTTTTGGCACAGGTTTTATATTAACAACATAAAAATTACATAACCTATGCCAGAAGTCGCTAACGAAAAAGTACAGAAGATCCTGCTTGTTGTGAATCCGGTTTCAGGAGACATCGATAAAAGCAATTTTGTTGAAGAGATAGACGGTTTTTCGAAGGATTTAAATTTCTCGTACCGCGTTTACCACACGGTAGGGGAAAAGAAGAAGGACATTAGTCATATAGAAGAATTAGTCAGGAGGCATTCGCCCGATAAGGTCGTTGCAGCAGGCGGCGATGGTACCTGCAATATGATCGGTCGTATCCTTTTAAATACGAACGTTGCCATGGGTATCGTGCCGGTCGGGTCGGCAAACGGCCTGGCGAAGGAACTGGGCATCCCTTCCCGGCTGAAAGAAGCCTGGGAGGTAATTATTCACGGAGAGCAAAAAATGATGGATGTCCTTTTAGTAAATAAAAAGCATATCTCCCTTCATCTGAGTGATATAGGCCTGAATGCTCAAGTCGTTGAGAATTTTGAAAAAGGCAATATCCGCGGGCTTCCGGGGTATGCCCGGCACTTTGCGACGGAACTCTTTACTTCGGCCCCTTTAAGATTCAAGGTGGTACGGGACCAAAGGGTTATTTATAAAAAGGCGTATATGGCGGTCATCGCGAATGCTTCACGGTATGGAACAGGGGCGGTCATTAATCCGAAAGGAGAAATTGATGATGGTTATTTTGAGTTGTTGTTTATCCGGCCATATACCATTCTGCAGCTTTTGAAAATGATGGTTTCATTTTTTACCAAACCTGTGCATTCCCTGAATTACATGGACACTTACAAGTGCAGGGAGGTGGATATTTTTAATCTTGAAGAAAAGCCGGTACAGGTCGATGGGGAAGTTATTGGACGTATGGGGAAGATTTCCGTGGAAATCCTGCCTCAAAGTCTCGTGGTCGTCGTTCCGCGCAAACCGGAAGCTATCTGATCACGGTTTATTTTGAATCTTGTTCCGGTTGCTCGTTGATGTATTTATTCCGGAATTTTCCATCCTTTGCATTAAGCCCCGACCGGATTGCCTTTAAATGATTCAGTGAGTTAATGATCAGTCCAAGCAGCGTAAGGCCAATCGCGATCACATAAGCATGCAAGGCCACTGAAATGCCGATTCCGGTTGAATAAAGCAGAATGGAAGCCGTAGTCAGGTTTTTTACCGTATTCTCTTCCTGCGATTTCAGAATCGTTCCTGCACCGATAAAGCTGACCCCAATGATAATTGCCTGCAGTATCCGGATCGGATCGACCCGAAGCTGTTCCTGTACATTGGCTGCAATAAAATTGCTGAGCACGGGGCTGATAGCCACCAGAAAGCATGAAATACTGCCTATAATCATATTGGTTCTTAATCCCGCGGGTTTTTCAAGTTTTTCGCGCTCAATTCCGATTGCTCCCGACAGGACTGCAGCAATGCTCACATCCAGCAAAATTTGTAATTGTTCAGCTACCGATATCATTTTGGATTCCTTCCGTTTTCAGCTTTTTTTAGTATTCTTATAACGATTCGCTCTTCTTCATTATATCGTACTGAATTTTCTTCGGGAACCGGAAGATATTGTGTAACAGTTCCGTTGATCATGCTTTCCAGTACGAGTGGATGAATATAGTATTTGCGGCATACAGACACGGTGTTGTTCAATCCCCGGGCGACCAGCCGGATGAGGGTCGTGTCCTTTTTTTTTCTCGGGTTTTGTTCGCAGATTAATCTTGCTTCCGGCTCCAGCTTAACGGCCAGTACGGTTCCTCCCCAGGTCCGGAAGGTTTTTGCGGTAAAGCTACTCCCGCTGATTTTACATAAATATTCGTTAATGTCTTGTGATGTAATAGGATAGAAGCCTCCGCCAGCCTGATAGCGGAAGATTTCATGTCCCGGCAGTTCGGAACACACCCGAATAAGTCTTTGCAGCCGGACGTCCCTGATTTCTACTCTTCTGAGCTTCCCGCTTTTTGCCGTATATTTCAGGATCAATCCGTCCTTATCATCCTTTAAATGCTTTCTGCGAAGCGTGGTGAGTCCGTATGTGCCGTTTTCTTCCTCATAGTATTTATTTCCAACCCGCAGATAAGCTTCATCCATGAGACTTACCGCCAGCGCCAACACTTTTTCTTTTTCCCATTTCCGTTTTCTCAGTGCCTTTTCCATTTTCTCACGCATCTGAGGAAGGCACAGCGCGAAACTTAACAGGCTGTCGTACTTTTGTTCGCTGATGGAAACAGTCCATTTGGAATGATAGATGTATTGTTTTCTTCCCCTGGCATCCCTTCCGGTGGCCTGAATATGGCCACGCGCCCTGGGGCAGATCCAGACACTTTTCCACATCGGCGGAACAGCGAGATTTTTGATCCGCTCCAGGACTTTTTCATCCGTTATTTCATTTCCCAGGTTATCCTGGTAACTGAACCGGTCTCCGGATCTGTTCCTTTTGTAGCCCGGCATGCTGTCATTCACGTACACCAGGGAAGGAGGCAACACTTTATTTCTCATGATGCATTCTTCGACGGATAATTTTTCTGCCGGCATATCAGTTATTTCTCAAAGCTTCTGTCAGTTCTTTTTTGGACATTTTACTCCTTCCGGGAATTCCCGCCAGCTTTGCTTTTTCATAGAGCTGTTTCCGGCTTCGCTCTTCGTAATCGGAAGCCTGTCCTCCCCGTTCCCCTGAGTCGGGAGTATTGGCAATACGCGCCGATTTCTGCTTGCTATACCCTTTTTCGCGTAAAGCTTCATATTTTCTTTCGTTTTTTATTTTGGACGAATTCTTTTTATCAGGCATCGCATTTATTTTTCGTTATTTGATGTATCCCTCTTTTTATTCCTAAAAATGGAAATTCCCGTTTTTTTTTACGGGAATTTCGCTACAATTCAGCTTCGCTCCAATTCGCCAAGAGACATTAACCTGTGTGTCCAAAGTTCTTTGTCCTGGCACGTTTCCCATGATTAAAGCTCATCGATGAAATCTTTTATTTCTTCCTTTGCACGGCCTGTTTTCTTTTGGATCCGGCCAATCAGTTCATCTTCCTGTCCTTCCACGTAGGTCAGATCATCGTCGGTCAGATCACCGTACTGTTGTTTCAGTTTTCCTTTAATAATGTTCCAGTTGCCTTTTAACTTGTCTGTAGTTGCACTCATCTTTTTAAATTTAAGTTAATAAAAATTACTCGTTGTGTTTTTTGTTTTTACGATTTAACTTCAGTTTTGAGACTGCTGAGCTGCTGGACCGATACCTTGATCAGTCGTTGTTGTTCCTGCAGGGTCTCTCTGAGGTATTGAGGCAGGGACGGATCTCCGATCACCTCATCATACACGTCGAGCGCTGCTTTTTCGCCGAACATGCTTTCTTCAATTACTTTTTCGTTGGTGTGGTTGCTGAACATGGCTTTTGTGGCAAGCCAGGTACGATGAAAGAATCCTTTCGACGATCCCGAGCTGTTCAGTTCAATTCCCAGCGAAAGCGCTTCGTTTTTGATATCCTCAATAAAGCCTTTTCGTTGTTGGGACAACCGCAGGAATAACGTTTTCAGATCGTCATATTTAATGTTTTCGGCTGCGGTTCCGTAACCTAAAACTCCATCTTTGCAAATCTCCGTGATCTTCTGAAGATCATGCGTCAGTTTTTCCTTATTCATAGCAATTTTTTTATAGTTCCAATTTTTTCGTGTTTCTGCTTATGACATACAGCATGAAAAAATCTTGCCAAATCTTTGGCAAAAATAGGAAATAGTCTGATAATGATATTTTTGTATTATGGAAAGACGACCTGCCGGACTCAGAAAGACTGGGGAATTACAGAAGTGAAATCAAATTTTATTGTGGAGAATGTGGATAATCTTCCCCAAAAAATCCGGATGGCAAATTCCATCCGGATTCCGGATTTTAGCGGAGTTGTGCTCCGAGTTCTTTTTCAAATATCCCGATCAGCTTCTGCATGATCTTGTCTATCTGATTATCATTAAGCGTTTTCTCATCATCCCGGAGGATGAAGCTGACCGCATATGACTTTTTCCCTTCAGGAACGCCCTTGCCTTCGTAAACGTCGAACAGATCGACTGACCGCAGCAGTTTCCTTTCGGTTTTCGCAGCCAGATCTCTGATTTGACCAAAGCGGACTTCCTTATTGAGCAGCAGGGCCAGATCACGTCTGACTTCAGGATATTTTGGAATGTCTGCAAATACTATTTTGTTGGTTTTCTGGCCGGGAATGAGATGATCCATCATAAAATCGGCATAGTATACCGGACTGTCAATATCGAATTCCTTGCGGACCTTTTTGTGAACGATGCCCAGTTCAACCAGTTTCTTTCCGCCAGGCGTGGTATACGATAATCCTTCAGCAATCAGATCATTGTCAAAGTCCTGTTGCTTTAATGTCTCTGCTGGTTGTCCCATTCTGTACAACAGGTTTTCGACAAATCCTTTCAATTGAAAGAAGCTGCTGTCAGCCTGAGCGACTGCCCAGTTTTCCCGCTCTTTTTTGCCGGAAATAAAAAGTGACAGATGCTCTTCTTCCCTGTAATTCTTTAAAGGATTTTCGATCAGTTCAGAATCCTTATGAAAATAGCAATTCCCAATCTCGTAAAGCCGCAGATTACAGTTTCTCCGGTTGGCATTATAAGCTATGGCTTCCAATCCGCCGAAAAGCAGTGTTTGTCTCATGCTGTTTAGGTCAGCGCTAAGCGGATTGAAGAGTTTAACCGTATTTGCGCCGGGAAAGGCGGAGCAGTTATCGTAGTAAGAAGATTTAGTAAGAGAATTTGACCAGATTTCATTAAATCCCTGTGCGGTAAGCATATCGGACATGATATTCCTGATCTTTACCGGATCGGGTTTAACCCGGTAATTCAATGTTGCATTTACGCTGGAAGGTATTTCCACGTTATTATAACCATAAATGCGCAGAATTTCTTCAATGACATCTGCTTCGCGTTTCACATCGACGCGGTAAGGTGGCACTGCCAGTGAAAGTCCCTCTGCTGTTTCGTTCACAACTTTTATTTCAAGCGAGTTGAGAATATTTTTAATACATGCGGCTCCCAGATCTTTTCCGATAAGCCGTTTAATGCCGGCATAAGTCACGTCAACCTTGAAATCTTCAACGGGATCAGGATAGATATCAATAATTTCAGAACTGATCTTTCCGCCTGCAATTTCCTGAATAAGCAGTGCTGCACGCTTTAGTGCATAAACCGTTGCATTAGGGTCCGTGCCTCGCTCAAAACGGAAGGAAGCATCTGTGTTAAGACCATGGCGCCGGGCCGTTTTCCGGACAAAAACCGGATCGAAGCAGGCTGATTCAATAAAAATATTTCGTGTTGAGCTTTTAATCCCTGAGCCTATTCCCCCAAAAACCCCGGCAATGCACATTCCTTCACGGGTATTGCAGATCATCAGGTCCTCCTGATCCAGTTTGCGCTCTACTTCGTCCAATGTGGTGAATTTGGTTCCGGCAGGCATGGTTTTTACAATGACTTTTCCCCCGGTAATTTCATCCGCGTCAAACGTGTGAAGCGGTTGGCCGGTTTCAAAAAGGACATAATTTGAAACGTCCACCACATTATTGATGGGACTTAATCCAATAACCTTTAAGCGGTTTTTCAGCCACCCGGGGGATTCTTTGATTTCCACTCCCGTAATGGTCACGCCACTATACCGTGGGCAGGCTTCGGGAGTTCCGATTTCAACAGGAACGACAAGCGAATGATCATCGACTTTAAAATGATCGACAGATGGCTTTTTATACGAACTGTCGTTTTTCGTTTTCAAAAAGGCTGCAAGGTCCCGGGCTACGCCAATATGAGAGGCGCTGTCGATCCGGTTTGGGGTCAGGTCGACCTCAATGCGGAAGTCTGACTCCACACCGAAATATTTGCCGGCGGGCGTACCAACCGGTGCATCGCCGGGAAGCACCATAATGCCCTGGTGGTCTTTTCCAAGCCCGATCTCATCTTCCGCGCAGATCATCCCTTCCGAGAGTTCCCCTCTGATTTTTGATTTTTTTATCTGAAATTCTTTGTCACCATCATATAATGTGGTTCCGATTGTTGCCACAATGACTTTCTGTCCGGCAGCCACGTTCGGAGCGCCGCACACAATGGAAAGAATCTGACCGTTTCCTGTATCAACAGTTGTTTTACTGAGATGGTCCGAATCAGGGTGCTTTTCGCAGGTGAGTACTTTCCCGACCACTAATCCCCGAAGGCCTCCTTTAACGGTTTCAACTTCTTCAACACTGCCTGCCTCCAACCCAAGCTGAGTTAAAACAGCTCCCAACTCGTTGGGAAGAAGATCCGTATCGACATAATCCTTTAACCACTTATATGAAATATTCATGACTGGAATGCTTTTGCGCTCACGGTTTTTATGAGTCGGTCAAAAATAAGCAATTTTTAGGCTGAGGCAAATGGAGACTGCTGAATAATTGACGGGAACGGGAAAGATTTACGATAAAGTAAGAATTGATTTTACCACCCCAGGTACAAAAGGATACAACAAAAGAACGAATCGTTACCGGGTTAAATAAAAAGCTGATCGCTAAAAGCTTCCTGATTCACGACTTTTTACTAAATTTATCACCTGTTGATTGCGTTAAAAAATAAATTATTCATTGATGAAATAGCCATAAAGAGCAAAAGCTTTTACAAACCGAAAATGAAGAAATGGCTATTCCATACCGTTGCGATTTTTTTTTGAAAAACTGAAGTTGATACGGAAATTGTAGAAACCAAGATTGAAAATTTATACGTATGAAACGAGCATGGAAACCACGGTTCACGCCCGAGTTGATGTTTTTCTGCGAGTTCCATACGTCGGTGTCCTTTAAAAAAGTAATGAAGTTTAGTACGCAAGTTATACACAGTTAAATTGAAATGAAAAACATATGAAAAAAATTTTACCTGTTTTATTACTCATTAACTTTGTGGCCTGTCAATCACCAAAAGAAGCAGACATGAAGAATCCTTTTTTCTCAAAATACAATACGCCGTTCGAAGCTCCTCCTTTTGAACAGATCAAACTGGAACATTACCTTCCTGCGGTTGAGGAAGGTATTAAACAGCATCAGCAGGAAATTGATGCAATCACCTCCAATGCGGCTGCTCCAACATTTACTAATACGATTCTGGCATTGGATGAATCTGAAGATTTACTCAAGCGGGTCATGACCGTTTTTGACAATCTGAATTCGGCCGAGACCAATGATGAAATGCAAAAACTTGCCCGTGAAATTTACCCGAAGGTGACTGCTCACGAAGATAACGTGATGCTGAACAAAGCCTTATTTGAAAGGGTAAAGGCGATTTATGACCAGCGTGAAAGTGCCGGCCTGGATCATGAGCAAATCCGGGTGACGGAAAAATTTTATCAGGATTTTGTCAGGCATGGAGCCAATCTGAATGACACCGATCAGACGCGGCTTCGCGAGCTGAACCAGCAATTGTCGACGCTCGACCTGCAGTTTGGAGAGAACCTGCTTGCCGAAACCAATAAGAATTTCCGCCTGGTCATTGATAAAAAAGAAGATTTGAAAGGCTTGCCGGAAGATCTGATTGCCGGGGCGGCGGAGGAGGCAGCAAAAGACAGTCTGGTAGGGAAATGGGTGTTTACCCTTCAGAAACCCAGTATGATCCCGTTTTTACAATATGCTGAAAACCGGGAATTACGCGAAAAAATTTACCGTGGTTATTCCATGCGCGGGAATAACGACAATGAATTTGACAATAAGAAAACCATTGCGACAATCGTTCAGCTTCGGGACGAGCGGGCTAAATTGCTTGGTTTCGAAAACCATGCGGCCTATGTCATCGACGTGAATATGGCCAAAACCCCTCAAAACGTTTATGATTTCATGAAAAAGGTATGGGATCCTGCTCTGCAGGTTGCCAAAGAAGAACGGGCTGCCATGCAGGCAATCATTGACCGGGAAGGCGGAGGCTTTATGCTGGCGTCGTGGGACTGGTGGTTTTATGCTGAAAAGCTGCGCAAGGAGAAATATGATCTGGATGAAGCTGAAACCAAACCCTATTTCAGCCTGGACAACATCCGTAACGGGATTTTCTATGTCGCCCAACAATTGTATGGCTTGCAGTTTGAGAAACGTGATGATGTTCCTGTTTATCACCAGGAAGTTGAGGTCTGGGAAGTGAAAGAAGCCGATGGCGCCCATGTGGGACTGCTTTACATGGATTTTTACCCCCGCGACGGAAAGCGGGTGGGAGCATGGAACACCGGCTTTCGGGATCAGGCCTACAAAGACGGGGAAAAGGCCAGGTATCCGATTACCTCGATCGTTTGCAATTTTACGCGACCCACCTCAGGATCACCGGCATTACTGAGCCTGGATGAGGTGAACACCCTGTTCCACGAATTCGGTCATGCACTGCATCATCTCTTCACAGATGGCCCTTATCAACGCACAGCCGGAAATGTACCCCGTGATTTTGTCGAACTTCCTTCGCAGTTCATGGAGAACTGGGTAACCGAACCGGAAGTACTGAAGGTGTTCGCAAAGCATTACCAGACCGGCGAAGTAATTTCGAACGGGCTGGTACAAAAAATTGTGAACAGCGGCTATTTCAATCAGGGGTTTGAAACAGTTGAATATGTCGCGGCTTCATTGCTGGATATGGATTGGCATACCCTGCCTTTTGAAGGCGACGTGAATGCTTTTGAAAAAGCTTCGATGGACAAAATCGGACTGATCGACGAAGTTCTTCCAAGATACCGGAGTACGTATTTTGCGCATATTTTCTCCGGGGGTTATTCGGCAGGCTACTATGTGTACATGTGGGCTGAAGTGCTCGATGCCGATGCCTTTGCAGCATTTAAAGAATCGGGCAGGTTGTTCGATCCTGAACTGGCTGCCCGGTTCCGCGCCTTGCTTACCAAATGCGGTTCCGATGAAGGGATGAACGTTTACCGGAATTTCCGTGGAAAAGATCCTTCTGTCGAGCCCCTGCTGAAACGAAGAGGTCTGAAATAATATTGTAGTACCGGCCCGTTCAGGCCGGTACTGCCCATAATTAACTAATCTAAAAAATCGATATTGATGAAAGAATCAAACAGACGGGATTTTCTGAAGCAGTCGGCCGTGATCACCGCGGGTATCGCTGCAATCCCGACAGTTATGAATGCCGGCTGTTCGCCTAATGAAAAAGTCCGTGTAGGACTGATCGGTTGTCGCGGAATGGGTTTCAACGACCTGAAATCATTTTTAAAGAACGAAGATGTTGAGTGCGTTGCATTATGCGACGTCGACAAACGTGTACTCGAACCCCGGGCGGCTGAAGTTGAAAAGCTGACAGGCAAAAAGCCACTGATGTATGGTGACTTCAGACAGTTGATCGAAAACAAGGATATTGACGCGGTAATTATCGGAACACCCGATCACTGGCATTGCCTGATGATGGTGTACGCATCGGAGGCGGGGAAAAGTGTATATGTTGAAAAGCCAATCGGATCGACTATCGAGGAATGTGATGTGATGGTCGCGGCCCAAAGACGATATAAAAACGTGGTTCAGGTGGGGCAGTGGCAGCGTAGTCATCAGCACTGGCGCGACGCGGTAAAATATGTTCAGGAAGGAAATATCGGACGGGTCCGTACGGTGCGGTCCTGGTCGAATGTGGGGTGGAAGGAATCGATTCCTGTCGCACAGGACTCGGAGGCTCCGGAGGGAGTTGATTACGATATGTGGCTGGGTCCGGCACCCAAACGGCCTTTTAATAAAAACCGCTTTCATGCCTCGTTCCGCTGGTACTGGGATTATGCCGGAGGCGTGATGACCGACTGGGGCGTTCACCTGCTCGACTTTGCCCTCTTCGGAATGGATCAGTATGTCCCGAAATCGATCATGTCGGTGGGCGGGAAGTATGCATTCCCCGACGATGCGATGGAGACTCCCGATACCATGACTGCAGTTTATGATTTTGGTGATTTCAGCCTGGTATGGGACAACACTATCGGGATTTATGGGGCCAATTATGACAAGCGCGGCCATGGGGTGGCTTTTATTGGCCAATATGGTACCCTGGTTGTTGATCGTTCCGGGTGGGAAGTGATTGCCGAAGACAAAAGCACAGGGGCCAAAAAGGACTATAAAGGGCTTCCGGTGCAACCGGCAGTGGGGGAGGGACTCGACTTTCACGTCCGGAATTTCCTCGATTGTATCAAAAAAGGAGGAAAGCCTAACTGCGATATTGAAACAGGTGCCGATATCGCCCGTTTTGCCCATTTGGGGAACATTGCCTACCGCGTGGGGCATCAGGTGGTGTGGGACGCCGAAAAGCATTTGTTTGTGAATGATGATAAAGCCAATGAACTGGTGAAAGCGCATTACCGCTCACCCTGGACCTTGCCAAGGATCTAAAAAACGTTCAGCCCCGGTTACTGCCGGGGCTGAACGTTTTACTGCCAACCGGGGTGAAGTTCAGAACGATTACAGAGGCGGCCGGGCATCGATTGGAAACTGTTTAGGCTCTGTTCCTTAATCAACCAGCTTCTGGTTTTAGTATGGCTAATGCGTCACTTTTATTTGACAGGAATGCCTTCATTTCAGGTGATAGACCAAGGTTCTGATTTCATCGGCCCATTGAACAGGTGTTTTTGATTTGTCAAACGTTTGGTATGGAACAGGTTTGCCTATTTTGACCCGGATGGTCTTATCCCTTTTGTTGAACATTTCATGAGGAAGGAGTGCCAGTTCAAGGTTCTTGCTGATTCCCAGCATTTTTCTTATCAGGAAAACGGTATAGAACAGGATCGAATTACGTCCGTAAAAATAAAAAGGCACGATGTCTCTTTCGCAGGAAACCGACTTGGAAATAAAAGTTTTGTGCCAGTTATAGTCTCTCACTTTCCGGTTTTTAATCCGGGACACGACCCCAGCAGGAAAATGGGTAATCGGGACTTCTGAATTGAATACTTGTTCCAAATTATGTAAATACTCCTTCGGGTTGATCCCGAAGACATTCACGGCAGCGATTAACGGCCTTAACTGTGGAATGAGAACAAAAACTTCATTCCCGATTGCTCTGAAATCGCCGTATTTGGATGCAACAGTATGGGTAAGGATCAATCCGTCAACAATCCCAAACGGATGGTTCGCCACGAAAAAGCATTTTCCCGACTCCGGAAGGTTTTCCAGTCCTTCAATACAAACATGAATATTTAATTCTCTCAGAATGGCGGGAAGAAATTCGATACCCACAGCATCTGCATATTTCGTTAAGATCCGGTTAATTTCGTCCTGCCGGGTAACCTTAGCTATTGCTTTGATAATGAACCGCGGCAACTTTTTTAAAAACAAAGAGTTGCTGTTACGAATTTGTTCCTCAATATTGATATATTCCATTGCCTGGGAGTTCAGAATCGATTGTCATGTCAGAATAATTATGATTCTTCAAAGATGGCTCATGAAGAATTATAAAACAATACCATAAAAGCAGTAATTCGTATATTATGCAATTGTTAACTGCCGTAACAAAAAATTACCTGACAGGAAGAGTTGACAAAAATATTTATATATTTGCATGTATCTATGTAAGGAGATTCTATTATGGACTTAAAACAGGTAAAGAAAGTCTCAAAAGCCCTGGCCGACGTCAGCAGATTGCAGATTTTAATGGAAATCAGAAGAAAATCCAGTTATCTGATGTGTTCCGACATTTGCGAATTTATAAATTTGTCGCAGCCCTCCATCTCCCACCATATCAAACAACTCATGGAAGCAGACCTGATCAGCTATACAAAAGAAGGTCGGCAGATGAAATATCAGATCAATGAAGAGGTTTTTAACCACTATATTGCATTCTTAAGTAAATTAACAAGACATTAAGTAGTGATTAAATTTATCTTAACCCATTGAAATATTTAAATCTATTCCGTAATTTTACTTTTCAATTGTGCACTCTCCTTTAGACTCCCTGTAAATATGCTTGTCCCGGCATGGTTATTTATGCCTGCTTCAGTCTCAAAATCAGGATAAAACAGCCAGAAATGATGCCGTTAGTTTCGAATGTGATTGGGGTAAGGATCCCGGAAGGTGCATTCGGTTGTTTTTTTTACAGAACGAATGCGGAGACTGTGCTCAGGATTGGGAGGTATTAAAATGAAATAAAAGACCAGAAAGTTGTTTGACGGAATAATTTTTTTTGAAATATTGAAACATTTAAATGTATCTATTGTTTTCAATAAACAGATGACGGTAATTATAAGAAAACAGAAAGCGTAAATTTTAAAATTGCAAACATGAAATCAAGAAAAACGAGAAAACAGATGGTTCTTGCCGGATTAGCGATTGGGATAGTCGTTACACTCTCCGGCGTTTATTTGTCCGGGTGCCAGACCAGCCGGGGTGATACGGCACCGCCTCCTAAATTAAAAGTACCGGTTTCCACGCCGTTATATCAGCCCGTTACGGAATGGGATGAATACAGTGGCCGGTTTAGAGCTGTTGACCGGGTTGAGGTTAGGGCCCGAGTAGGCGGATACGTAGATGAAGTGATGTTTCGCGACGGAGAAATGGTAAAGAAAGGAGAGGTTCTTTTTGTCATTGACCAGCGTCCTTTCAGGATCGTCCTCGATCAGGCCGAAGCTCAGATGGAACAGGCAAAAGCGGAGAAGCGACAGGCCGAAAATGCATTTAACAGGGTGAAATCACTGAAAGAATCAAAGGCGATTTCGCGCGAGGAGTATGATCAGCGTGAACAGGCCCTGCGTGTGGCCGTCGCACGGGAAGAGGCTGCGAACGCGGATGTGGCACAGGCCAGGCTGAACCTTGAGTTTACGGAAGTGCGAGCTCCCATCGCCGGTAAAATCAGTGAGGAATTTGTGACGGAAGGTAACCTCGTCAGCGGAGGAAATGACGGGGCTACACTGTTAACCACTATTGTCTCACTCGATCCGATTTATTTTTATTTTGAGGGAAGTGAAGCCTCTCTGCTGAAGTACATCCGGCAGAATAACATCGACAGCGTACCGGAAACAGATGATCCCCGCGCACGTGTTGCCGTGAAGTTGCTCGATGAAGATAATTTTCAACATGAAGGCAGTTTGAATTTCATGGATAACGAAGTTGATCAGAGCACCGGAACGTACCGGGCCAGGGCGTTGGTGTCCAATCCCGATTTTGTGATCGCCTCCGGCATGTTTGGTTCGGCGAGGGTTTACAGTAATAATCCCAAACCTGCCATTATGGTACCTGATGAGGTAATTGGTACGGATCAGTCGCAAAAGATTGTCTACGTATTGTCTGACAGCAACAAGGTTGAAACGCGGGCTGTTGTTCTGGGTCCCCTGCATAACAGTAAATTCCGGATTATTCGCAGCGGCCTTGAGCCAAAAGATCGCATCATTCTGGGTAATATTCAGAAAATCAGGCCTGAAATGGAAGTTGAACCTGAAAACAGAGCGCTTTCAATGAATGAGGGGGAGCTGGTACTAACAGCGAAAAAGGAAACAGATTGAGCGGTGAAAGAGCGTGATCAGTCTCCGTTAACAGTCCCGGTAACATCTTGTGACCGGATACGGAGACTGATCACCGAGGCTCGTTCACAAAATTTCAGAAAACAATAATCAGAAATACAAATGAAGTTTAGCCATATTTTTATAGACCGGCCAATTTTGGCGACGGTCTTATCGATTGTCATCGTAATTTTGGGGACACTGGCTTATTTTTCCTTGCCGGTTTCCCAATACCCTGACGTTGTACCACCGACGGTTGTCGTTACGGCAACCTATCCGGGAGCAAGCTCGGAGACTATTTCAAAGACGGTCGCGACTCCGCTGGAGCAGGAGATCAACGGCGTTGAAAATATGCTGTATATGTTTTCTCAGTCCACGGCCGACGGTGTCATGACACTGACGATTACCTTTGAATTGGGTACCGATCTGGATGAGGCGCAGGTGTTGGTTCAAAACCGGGTCAGCATTGCAGAGCCACGTCTTCCTGAAGAGGTGAGGCGGTTAGGAGTCACCACCGTAAAGAACTCACCCGACATGCTTTTGGTTGTTAATTTATTTTCTCCAAACGGGCGTTATGATCAGACGTATATTGCCAATTATGCAACCTTACAGATCAAGGATCGCTTGTCACGCATAAACGGGGTAGGATCCACCCGGATTTTTGGTGCCAGTGAATATTCCATGCGGATCTGGCTGAATCCTGAAATCATCGCGTCACTTGATTTATCTGCAGCTGAGATTCTGAATGCGTTACGAGGGCAAAATGTGCAAATTGCCAGTGGTAATTTGAATCAGCCGCCTGCTGATCAGCAGAATGCTTTCGAGTTAAATGTCCAGACAAAAGGGCGTTTACAGGAGGTTGAGGAATTTGAGAATATTATTGTGAAAGCTGGGGAGGACGGCCGGATCGTACGCGTGAAGGACATTGGACGGGTTGAGCTGGGCGCTGCCAGCTACACGAGCCGCGGATATCTGGGCGAGAACAAAGCGGTTGCCATGCCGGTGTTTCAGCGACCCGGCTCGAATGCGCTTGAGACATCCGAAGAAATTATGTCGACGGTAGCCGAATTGTCCAAAGATTTTCCTCCGGGCCTTGAATACGACATCGCATACAATCCGACCCGGTTTATACAGGAATCAGTAGACGGAGTAACAAGGACCATACTGGAAGCGGTACTTCTGGTTGTTGCCGTGATCCTGATTTTCCTGAAAACATGGCGAGCCACGATTATTCCCATACTAGCCATACCGGTTTCACTGGTGGGTACTTTTGCTGTGATGATGGCGATGGGTTTCTCTCTGAACAACCTGACTTTGTTCGGATTGGTGCTGGCCATCGGTATTGTGGTGGATGATGCCATTGTGGTGGTCGAAAATATGGAGCGCAACCTGCATAACGGGATGAGTGTGCGTGATGCGGCCCGCAAAACGATGGATGAAGTGGGAGGAGCCCTTGTTGCGATCGGGCTGGTGCTGATATCGGTTTTTATTCCCACTGCATTTCTTGAAGGGATATCCGGCGAGTTCTACCGCCAGTTCGGCATCACCATTGCTGTTGCTACGCTGATCTCTGTGTTTGTTTCACTCACGCTCAGCCCGGCTATGGCAACTTTACTGCTCAGGCAGAATAAGTCGGGAGCGCCCGGTAAAAAGTCGGCCCTGATGAAACCTGTAAATTACTTAATGAACGGTTTTGACAGAGGCATGGAGAAATTGTCTGCAGGCTATGGCCGCCTGGTTCAGAAGTTTTTAAAACGGAGCGTGGTTATGGCAGGCGTATACGTTGTTTTAATGGCGCTCGCCGTAGTCGAGTTCAATCGGGTTCCTGCCGGTTTTATTCCCGACCAGGATATGGGATATGTGATTGTTGCTCTCCAGTTACCGCCGGGATCGTCTCTTGCCCGCACTGATGAGGTTGTTCAAAAGGCAGTCAAGGAAATCATGAGTATGGAGGGGGTCGAGAATGTTGTCGCCTTCGCTGGCTTTGATGGTTCCACCTTTACAAATGCATCCAACGCGGCAACAATGTTCCCGGTTTTGAAGGATTTTAAAACCAGGAAAGAGCTGGGAATCAAGTATGAAGATATTATCGCGGAAATGCGTAGCCGGATGGGTGCCATGGAAGAGGCTTTCTCAGTTGTGATTCCGCCGCCGCCTGTTCGCGGAATCGGAAACGGAAGTGGCTTCAAGATGATGGTGCAGGACCGGCTCAACAGGGGACTGCCTGCCCTGGAGCAAGCGATGGGTGAGCTGATTCAACGGGCAAATCAGGACCCGGCGCTTTCCAATGTATTCTCTTTTTTCAATACCGGTACGCCGCAGCTTTACTTTGATATTGACCGGGTAAAGGCGGAGAAGCTGGGAGTTCCTCTTTCGGAGGTTTTCAGCTCACTGGAAATTTACCTGGGTTCAGCTTTTGTGAATGAATTTAATTATCTGGGAAGGACATTCCGTGTTACGGCGCAGGCCGATCAGCAATTCAGGGCTGTTCCGGAAGATATTAATCGGATCAGAGTCAGGAACGGACAGGGTGAAATGGTACCCATGGGGACCTTAGGCACATTCCGGGACATGGCAGGACCTTCCAATGTACCCAGGTATAACCTGTATCCGGCGATTGCAGTGACCGGGAATGTGAACCCGGGTTATAGTTCGGGTGAGGCGATCGAGGCAATGGAAAGACTTGCCGCTGAAGTTTTGCCCGACGGCATTTCCTATGAATGGACCGAGCTGGCATACCAGGAAAAGCAAATCGGGAGTACGGCTATTATTGTATTCATACTGGCCGTGCTGTTCGTTTTTCTTGTACTGGCTGGTCTTTACGAAAGCTGGGTATTGCCGCTGGCGGTCATTCTGATTGTGCCCATGTGTTTGCTGTCGGCTTTGATCGGGGTTGATCTTACAGGTCTGGATAACAATACGCTGACTCAGATCGGACTGGTTGTGTTGGTGGGGCTGGCCAGCAAGAATGCCATTCTGATCGTGGAATTTGCAAAAAAGCTGGAAGAACAGGGGATGGAGCTCGGACAGGCTGCCACCGAAGCGGCAAAGCTTCGCTTACGTCCTATTCTCATGACTTCATTTGCATTTATCCTGGGAGTTGTGCCACTGGCAACAGCAACAGGCGCAGGCGCCGAAATGCGCCAGTCATTGGGAATAGCCGTGTTTTTTGGAATGCTTGGCGTAACCATTTTTGGATTGTTGTTTACCCCGGTATTTTATGTTTTGAGCCGGAAACTGGGAATGGCAGCGAGCCGTCTGAGAGTTAAGAATAAAAGAGCAATGGTGTTATCAAATACAACAACGTAATGGTACGAGAAAAAATAATATTTCTGCTGGTTCTTATTTTATCTGTTTTGAATCAGGTTTCAGGGCAGGTAACTGAACCGGACGCGGCTGAATCCCTGCAGCCGGAGCATATCGTCATCAGCCATGGCCGGGATACACTCGACCCGGCTCCGATCGTCAGTACCGGTGATCAGGAGTGGTGGAAAATCTTTGGATATCCGAAACTGGATGAATTGATCAAACAGGCTTTAACCCAAAATCACCAGCTTGCTGCAGGGCAGAGCCAGGTGAATGAGTCTGAGGCTAGGATCAGGCTGGCCAGGTCCTCCCTTTTCCCGTCGCTGAGCATTAACCCGTCTGTTACACGCGAGGAACTTGCGGCTAACCGGCCACAGCCTTTCGATGTGCCGGCAGAACGTGTCAGGTACAGTACGTACCTTTTGCCGGTTGAACTGTCGTATGAGGTTGATCTGTTTGGAAAGAACAACAGTGAAAAGAAAGCAAGTCAGTTCAGGTATGAGTCATCGGCCGCATCGCAGCAGGCATCTGAATTGGATGTAAGCGCGGCGGTGTCTCAAAATTTTATCCTTCTGCTGATGCTCGATTCGGAGGTCGAGGTATTAAAGCGGACACGTCTTGATCGCATTGAAAATCTCGAAATCGTGACCACCCGGTACCATGCCGGTTTAACCAATGAAATGGATGTTCAGCGGGCGCATACGGAATTGTCTTCGGTTGAAGTGCAAATCAAAAACAGTCAGATCGAAAGACGGAATGCAGAGCTTCAACTAGCTGTTTTAACCGGCCAGCCAATCGATAGCTTTTCTGTTCAAAGTGAGGGGATTCAGTATATTGCGCCAGTCATGAAGCCGGTATTACCCTCCGGGTTAACCATCAACCGGCCGGATCTGGAAGCAGGAAAATGGAGCATTGAGGCCTATAAACAGCAGGTTAAAAATGCCCGGAAAAATCGTTATCCATCCCTGAATTTGTTTGGCTCTGCGGGCTTGATATCAGCAATGCCTGATAACCTGTTCGAGGGTGACAGCCGGAACTGGCTGGTTGGTGCCAACCTTTCGATCCCGGTATTTGAAGGAAGAAGGCGTCAATCCATGCTCGATATTACGGAGTACCAACTCGAGGGATCGATGGAAAATCTGAAACAAAATGAGATCGTTGCAAGTCAGGAGGTCTCGCAGGCTACATCAGAACTCCTGCGTTTGGAAGAACAACTCTCAGATCAGCAGGCCTATCTGGCAGCGGCATTTCGCACAGCCGACCTTTCCCGGCAACGATACAAACAGGGATTGGTTACTTATCTTGAAGTTGTGGATGCTGACCGAATGGTGCTGGAAGCAGAACAGTTACTGATCCAGTTGCTTGGCCGACAGCTTTTAAGCACGGTCAACCTGATCACCGCCCTGGGTGGTGATGCCGGACAGATGTATTAAATAAAAAACGAAGGAAAAGAGGCTGTCCAAAAAGTATCGGACAGCCTCTTTCGTTACAACTGATTTCATCATCGCCCGTTGTCACATCATGTTATTCGCGTCAGCCATTACTTCCCTTTCAATTTTGGAAGCGGCCGTTTTAACTTTCCCGGCACCTTTTTCTGCATCTCTTTTAAGGTGTCTGATTTGAGTTTCCAGATGGTCAATCTGTTCGGCAATTGTTTCGGCAACACTTTGCGTCACATCTTTCATTTTATTTTTTATTTTCCGTCTGGTTCGGGATCCCTTTGTGGGAGCAATCAGAACCCCGGTTAATACTCCGGCTGCTGCGCCGGCCAGAAAACCGACAATTACATTTGTTGCTTTGCTCATAACTTTATTTTTTTTACAGGTTAAAAACTCATTCCCGCATTAGCGAAATCCTCTGATCCCGCCTGCGATGAGTGATAGCAGTAAAAGGATCAGGAAAATGAAGAATATCACTTTAGCGATTTCCGCTGCGCCGGCAGCGATCCCCCCGAAGCCGAACAGTGCGGCAACCAGGGCAACAACAAAAAAAATCAGGGCTAAACGTAGCATAACTTATCTATTTAATGGTTAAAATTTTAATCCAACAGACACCATAATGTTTGTATTTTTGGCGTCTCCCAGCAGGTCACGCGTCGGCTCGTCCTCCTTCGCCACCGGGTTTAGTCCCAGATTGTAATTCAGGCCGATAATTAGCGGATCAAGGTCAAATCCGATCCCGGCAGTTAAACCGTAATCAAACAAATTAAAGTAATCCCGGTCGAGTTCTTCATTCGAATCGACATCTACGTCGAAAATCTCTGCGTCGTTGTCAACATTGGCCGCAATCAGGTAACTGACGTAGGGGCCGAACTGCAGATCGAAGTTTTCGGACAGGTTCAAAACCAACTTGACAGGCAGGTCGATATAATGGAGATTAAATTTTGAATCGCCATCTGCAACAGCGCTTTCATCGTAGCTTAATCGCACGCCCTTTAATGAATACAGCAGTTCCGGCTGCACAGCAAAGCCTTCACTGATCCCGATCTTATTGAAAACGCCTACATGAAAGCCGGCTTTCAGATTATCATCATAATCACCCTCGTCTGAGGTCAGATTAGACAAATTCAGTCCTCCTTTTATACCCGAATAGGATTCCTGGGCGTCGATCGCCGCAGAAGCAAGGAGGAAAACCAGGAAAAATGGTATTGTTACTTTCATCGTTACATTCATAATTTTTAAATTTTGATTACAAAGGCAATGGTTAATAATTATGCCATGGTATCCATGGATCAGTAGGGGCATGTGTAATCGGTTGACGGTAAAATAATTGAATCCGGAAATAGCATTTTGGGACGGAAATGGCGAATGGATAGATTCGTCCACATATTGAGGTTTTAAGTCTACAAAGTCCGACGGATGACTTTATTTGGAATTAAGTTTAAAAATAACATCAAAGCCACTGTCGACGGAGGAGTTGTTTAATTGCAGGAACAGGAATTTGAAAAGTTCATATTCCAGCTTGACCTCATAGGTTGCCAGATCGTCTTTTTGATTTTTCTCGCCAAGCCGTTGCTCGTAGCTGACAAATAAGTTATTGGTAATGTATTTTCCTACCACGACGGTGGCATTTTCAAAACCCCCTTCGCTCTTTATTTCCAGATAGTCCATATCGAGCTTGTCGCCCAGGAAATTGGAGATTTGTGATGAAATGAGCGATGCCGCTGCATTGCCGGCAATGGTGCCTCCGCCTGAACCCGCCATATTGGTTTGTTGATCGGCTGTCAGTTCGCTCATTCCTTTGCCGAACAGGATGTAGGAAAAGGCGTCGCCTTCATTGATTGAATCGCCGGCCATCGAAAAACTCACTGCCGGCGATTCCGCTGTCCCGGTCACATGAACACTCAGGTTCTGCTCAACCTGTTCGGAAGACCTGAATCCGTAGGAAGCCGTGATATCCAGGTGAGGCGTAATTTTTTCACCTCCCTGAAAGCGGATGGTTCCTTCATCGATCACAAACGTTTTACCCAGCAGATCATATTGTCCCCTTACGACATCTACTGTGCCGAAGAGCTCGGGAAAATCCTTGTTTTTTATGATTTCCAGATCACCGGAAAGTTCGATATGCATGTCATCACTTTTTATCCAGGTATTTCGGGGTATCTTAAGCTTGATCTTCCCGGTTACATCATCGAGGTAACCGTTATTGTCTGCGCTGCCTTCCTCCGCTTCCTGTTTGTTGGCCAGGATGACCGTATCTGCTTGTCCCGACATCTTTTTCATTTCCTTTATCAGGATAGGTTCAGGGATTTCATAAGTATTCATTTTCCCGAACAGGGCGAGGACGGCCGGAAGGAAGATTTCCGATTGAGGGATGTTGAGGTTGCCGCCGAAAACTACTTTCCCCTTTTCTCCGCTGAGACTGGCGTCCCCTGAAAGTTGCATGTTAAACTGGTCATGATCGACGGGATTGAACTTATTGAATTTGATGTTGATTTTTGACTTGTTCAGATCTCCCCGGTAGAAAGCAGAATTGAAATCCAGTTGTCCGGTTGCTGTCATCTGGCCGTCGCTGGTCCTGATCCTGAAGGTATCCAGATCGATCTTTTCGGGCAAAAACCGGATATTGAAAGCAATGTCCCGGTAATCGATCCCATATTCATTCATTCTAAAGGCACCGTTCTTCATTCCCAGGTTGCCTTTGGGATTCGGCGAATCGATTGTTCCATTGACGGTAACTTCTCCGTTCATGAAGCCTTCGGCCTCACCGGACGTAATAAAGGCATTCAAAATACCCAGTGGAAACCGCTCGACCAGCAACTGAGCGTTGATGCGATCTTGGGGATTAAAGTTAAAAAGCATGCTGTCCAGACGCATAAAGAGGGGAACCTCTCCTGTAAAATCAATTCTTCCGCTATCGCGCGGGACGATCTGTGCGTCCAGTTTTGCCCTGTGGTCCTGATAACTGAACTTCCCTTCCATTTTCCGGAGCGGATACTGATTGAAAACGGCATGCTGGAGGTTGAAATCTCCTTTCAGAAAAGGTAATGCGGCTGTCCCTTTCAAATCCATATTCAGATTCAGAAGACCTGATGCTTTCGTGTTGCCGTGAAAAAGCCCGGCGAGTCCGGCAAGACTGATGTTGGCCAGTTTAAGCTGAAAATCTTCGTCTCCCTCCCGACTGATCAGTCCTTCTGCCACCACATACTGTGAACTGTCTGCTTTTCCCGATGCCAGTCTAAAATCACTGATCCTGTAATGGATCGGGTCGATTTCGATGGTTGCCGGAGACTCTTGTAAAGCCCAATGCTCATTTTTGTAATCAATAAGCCAGTCTGTGAGAATGAGTTTAATTTTTTCTCCGGGAAGAATCCCGGTTTTCATGTGGGACGTCAGGTCTTTGCCGGCTATTTTCGCGTCCAGATAAACCGAATCGGGTCGTGCCTCAATCCGTGCTGATAGGGAATCAATCATAATTGTTTTATTCCCGGCGGTTTCTACGAGGAGATCAGCCTGAATCAGCGTATCGGCTTTTGTCAGAATTGCATTGCCATCCAATTTCAGGCCCTGAAACGAGAAATCCTGATAACGGGATTCGTTCAGGAAAATTGATGCACGCAGATGCAGCGAGTCTTTTTTCCCGGTCAGGTGTCCCTTTACGATGCCGCTGCTTTGAAGACTGTCGACCGGCATGAAGGGGGCGAATTCGCCGATGCTGTTGAACCGGGCGGTAAGGCTGATATCCGAATTGTTCTGCAGACTGTAATTTCCGGATGCACCGAGCGAGAGGTCGCCGGTTTTCAGCCAGACTGAATCGAGGCGGATGTCCTCCCGTTCATACCGGATATTGGCAAACATGGTGTCAACCCGGACCTGTCTGATTTGAGACCTGGCGATATTGACGGCGGCTTTTATAAAGAGGGATTTGGGATCAAAGCCCTTCCCATTAATACGGGCCCGGAGGTTGACAGACGACTGCAGCGAATCGATGCCTGTGAGTCGTGCGAGGTTAAGCTGACGGGTAGTGAGTTCTGCCTGATAGGAAGGTGTGCTGCTCAGATCCCGGATTTGGGGAGCGATCCGGAACGCGCCAAAATTACCCTGTCCTTCGGCGTATCCTTCGAGATCACCTTCCGCGAGGGCGAAGTCAAGGTCGAGTTTGTCCACGGGATAATCCGCAATCCTGCTTTCGGTGAACCGGCCATTTAAACCGGCCGTAGCTGTCTTCCAGTCGGTTCCTGATCCTTTAATATGCAGTTGCCCGTTGATCAGGTATTTCAGATCAGGCCGGCCTAACCAGTGAGCCAGATCAATGTGTTTTAAATAAGCCTGAAGCTGATAACGGACGACTGTATCCTTTTGATGGTACAGCAGGCTGGTAAAATTGGGAGATGCCAATTCCAGACGGATATCCTGCCCTTTGTCGAACAGGTACAGGACGGCCCGGAGAGAATCATGATGAACGGAAGCATCCAGTTTAAGCACCGGAGTAGCCGGAAGGATCAGCCCGGGAAGGAAGAATTGAAATTCCCTGGTTTTTAGCGAATCACTTTGAATACTGGCAGCGGAAGGTTCTGTCTTTTGCAGGCCCAGGGCTGCTTCACCTTCTAATCGATTCATTGCCGTTTTAATGCTCAGTCCGGTCAGTTCCATCCTACTGGTATCGCGGTCAAACTGAAAAGCCAACTGCTCCAGTTTAAGGTCAGGATGCACAGTTGACAATGAAAAGCTGTTCAACAGGACTTGCTGCTTAAGCTTGTTCCAGCGGAGCGACAGTTTGGTGTTAATATGATTTATGGAATGGGGAATAAGGGTGTCGGGCGATTCAATCACGATCGTACCTTCACTCAGCCCGAACGACGCCAGATCGATCGTGAAATCTCCGGCAGGGTCGGGATCCGTTTTGTTTTCAGGCAGCGGTTTCATGAGTTGCTGAATATTCCAGATTGAATCATTGATTTGTTTCAGAAAAACCCTCGGGTGATCAATCTGTGAAGAATGGATCCGGAGCTGCCCGTTGATCATCGTCCACAGATCGAACCGGACATCCACGCACCTGACGGAAATTACAGTGTCCTTTCCGGTTGTAAGCGAAAGATTATTTAGCCTGAGGTGGTTGTAAAAGTTCCCTTCAATTCCGCCGATCGAAAGTTTTCCGTTGATGTATCCGGAAGCTTGTTGTTCGGCCAGTCCAGCCATTTTTTTTCTGACGGGTCCGGTTTGAATGAGTAATACCGCTAAAAGAATCAGGATCAGAAGGAAGGCGACTATACCTCCGGTGATCAGGAACAGGTGTTTTAAGAATTTATTCATCAGAAAGCTTTTTTTTGCATTCATTTTTAGGAACTGAACTGTTCAGAAGTTCCGGATCTTTTCAGAACGCTTGTCCGACACTGATAAAAAACTGAGGACTTTTCTTCATATTCCATAAAGGAAATCCAACATCGAGCCTGATGGGACCGATAGGGGTTTCAACCCTGATCCCCGGACCTGCAGCATAGGCTAAATCGTTCAATTTATAGGCATAGGACCCGGTCCAAACGTTCCCCGCGTCCATGAAAGTAACTCCGGAGAGCCGCCAGAACAAGGGGAACCGGAATTCCAGGCTGCTTTCAATAATGCTTTTCCCTCCCATTGGCGTGCCGCTTTCCCGTTTGGGTCCTAACTCAGACCGGTTCCATCCGCGGACAGAATTGCTTCCTCCCGAATAAAAGCGGTCTTCAACAGGAATAAAACCATTCTCATCGCCCGATTTGATGCCGCCGGCCATGGCCCTGAATGCAATAACGAAATTCCCGGCTTCCTGGTAGTTGCGGAAGTCAGCCCATAGCCGGGTATAGTTAAAATCACTGCCAAACAGGTGTCCGTTAATTTTAAAACCCGTGATGAAGTTGATACCTTCTGTTGGCGAGAACCTCGGTTCTGAGTTATTCAGGATCGTACTGACCAGGATCCCGGATTTATAATAGGGAAAATCTTCCTCTTCCATATCCGGGAATTCCTGGTCCCCTTCTTCAATTTGTTGTTTGACATCTTCCAGATAATAAGTAAGCGTGGCAGAAAGCCAGTCGTTGAAAAAATAAGAAACCGGAACGTTGACCCCATAAGAGCGTGTTTCATATCCGGGCTCTGAATTTCGGCTGATGAAGGGGTTAATGGAAACGGTGCTCCGCCGGATCGGGAACTCCGGGAAGATCCATTTTAAGCTGGCGTAATAGGGTTCAAGCGCCGAGTGTTTCAAATAGAGGTTCAGCCGGCTGGCTGTATTAAAGAGGCTTAGATAATTCAGATCGATAAAGGTACGGAATTTGTCTTCCGTGCCGTACCCCAGGCCGAAACGGGTGCTGATCCTGGGCGATTCTTCCAGGTAAATCTTTACCGGGATGGGGCTTCTTTTTGTTTTGGCGTCCGTTTCAGGCAGAACGGAAACAATCCGGAACAGGCGCAACCGGTAGAGATTCTGACGGGTCTCATCCAACAGCAATTTGTTGTACAACTCTCCTTCCTGATAGTCCAGTTGCTTCCGCAGGAATTTTTCTGAAAGATGTTTATTCCCTGAAATTCCTGTTTCTCCAAAATAGCTGACCGGTCCGGGAGTGACTTCATACTGTACGGAGGTCAGATGCTCATCCATGCGGAGATCCAGCTTATAACCGGCAGAGGAATAAGCATATCCCAGATTGCGGTAGGCATCTGTGATCTGTTGAAGGTCTGTATTCAGGGCGGCATCCATGAAACGCATTCCTTCTGTCAACTCCAGCTTCCGGGAGGTCTTTCTGACAAGTGAGTCCATATCTATTTTCGTGATTTCTCCGACCGTTCTGACGGAAATGCGATCCACTTTTACGGGTTCTCCTTCTTCGACATCCATCGTGATTTTGACCGTCCTTTTTTTATCATTGACTTTTAGCGGACGAAGCGTGACTGAAACATCTGTAAATCCTTCACTCTGGTATATCCTTGTTACCCTTTGTACATCCAGTTCGATCAGCTCCCGGCTGAAGCGGGAAGGTTGCTGCCTGGTAATGAGCTTTTCAATATAAGAAACCTCTTTAATCGCCATTGCTTCCAGCAGCAGATCATCGTCCAGTGTTGCATTTCCGTGAAAGTTTACCTGACGTACCTCATAATTCTCCTGAGCTGAAACGACAAAAGAAGAAAGGCATCCGCTGAGCAGGACAATAACGATCGTTCGAAACAAAGTTCGCATAGGCCAATATTTGTTTTAATTATTTTTGGAAAATCAGTTTATATTGCTGATCATTACGAAAAATATACCACGGCATCTGACCGCTTTAAGAACGGTGAACCGCGGGTATTATTTTCCACACATTCCCCACCTGATGAAACAAATTGTACCTTCAGAAGCCCTTGTCGGGCCTGTATTCCCGGCAGTAAACAAATGGCATAATTCTTTCAGCGGGCATTATTATCCCCGAAAAGGAAACGAAAAGACAAAAATTTTCGTTAAAAAACTGATTTTAACTTCTGACCAATGATGAACAACCATTTACTGATCCGGATTGCGCTGATCTTATTTATTCTTTCTGTAACTTTTTTGGTGGTCATTGCCGCAAAAGATGTCCTGATGCCGTTTGCGGTGAGTGTTTTCTTTGCTTACCTGCTGTACCCGCTGGTGTGGCGGATTGAACAGAAAGGAATCCACCGGGCTCTGGCTATCCTGATTATTATGTTGATTGCCTTTGCTCTTTTGGGCACGGCCGCACTTATTTTGTCGTCCAAAATATCCGATATGGATATCGATCTTCCCCAATTAAAGAATCAGTTCAATCAACGGACAGACATGATGCTGGAATCACTGGAAGGGAAACTGGGAATTCAAAGCGACACGATGAGTGAATACCTGAATAAATTGACCGGGACACTGTTTGCTTCCGGACAGGAGGGAGCAGGGAAGCTTTTTACGGCCACAACAACAACGATTTTCCATATCGTTCTGCTCCCGGTATATACTTTTCTGTTGTTATTTTACCGGACGAAAACTGCTCATTTTATTTTCATGCTTGCGGGGCATCAGAACCGGCCGAAAGTACTCCAAATCTTACGGGAAATATCGACGGTCACCACAAAATACATGGGCGGGCTTTTAATTGTGGTTTTGATTCTTGCCATTTTAAATACAATCGGATTATCCATTATCGGTGTTCCACATGCCGTTTTTTTCGGTACCTTTGCCGCCATTTTGAACCTGATCCCCTATATTGGGACATTTATCGGGGGCTCGCTCCCGATCCTGTTTGTTTTTTTTTCCTATTCCGATCCGTATCAGACGATGTTCCAGGTGTTTCTGCTGTTTATTATCGTTCAGTTCCTTGAGAATAATCTTCTTACACCAAATATCGTAGGGAACAATATTAAAATAAACGCGCTCGCGATCATCCTCGGGCTTTTAACAGCCAATATGGTCTGGGGAATGGCAGGAATGCTGATTGTTGTACCCATTCTGGCGATCCTTAAAATTATTATGCAACACTTTGATGAATTGAAGCCTTTTGCATTTTTGATCAGTGATGAAGGCGTTTCCAATCATCAGGTAAAAATACGCTGGAAATGGTGGATTTGGGCGCGCAGGAAAGTCAGACTACTTTGTGCCGGCATATGGAAACGGTTAAAGCAACTGATTAAACATGACGGGAAATAACATGAAACGCATCCTTACTGACCAGTGGAAAATATTAAAACGTTCGGTCGCTCATTTCGGAACCAACCGGCCCATTGAATTAGCCGGTACAACGGCGTATTTTGCCGTTTTTTCTATGGCTCCGATCCTCATTATTATCATTTCTGTGTTCGGGTATTTCACCGGAAAAACGACTGTCAAGGAAAAACTTTTCAACGAGTTGAATACCTTGATTGGCGAAGAAAGCAGTCTTTTACTCGAAAGTGCGATCGATCATTACCGGATTGCTGAAAACAGTGGAATAGGCACAATGATCGGATTGGTATTTTTTCTGATTTCAGCTACTACGCTTTTCAATATCATGCAAAGTTCCATTAACTATATCTGGAGAGTGAAGATCAAAGGAAATCTCCGGGTCAGTGCGTTCAGACTGATAAGAGACCGCCTCTTATCATTTGGGATTATATTGAGCATGGGCTTTGTGCTGCTTGTTTCGATGCTGGTTGACGCATCCATCTCTTATTTGAAAGATTTTATTAGTGACAATTTCGGTGAGCGGCTGATTATTTTAGTCAGGATCGCCAACGTCATCCTGTCGATTGGGATCATCGGTGCCTTGTTTGCTTTGATCTACCATTTTCTTCCGGATGTGAAAGTGAAATGGAGCGCCAGTTGGTATGGCGCGTTCATTACCGCTGTTCTCTTCATAGCCGGGCGAATCATGATTGGAATCGTCATTGGCGCAGGCGAGCTGGGCGCTGTATATGGTGCAGCCAGCTCGCTGATTATCATTTTAACCTGGGTCTATTATGCCTCCGTCATTTTTTACTTCGGAGTTGAACTGACCCGTCAGTTTTCGCTGTATCACGGGCATCCGATCAAACCAGTAAAATACGCCGTCCCATTTGAAATTACGCTCCTGAAAAATGAAGCCGGTGAAAAAAGCGGGTTAAAATGAGCTATCTTCCCCTGATTAGCGAGACCAGGATTGAAATGACGGCAAAAACCAGCAAAATGTGAATAAGATGTCCAAGCGAGAAAAAGAAAAATCCTAAAAGCCACCCGATGATCAGGATGACAGCTATTAAATACAGTATCGTTCTCATAATAATTTTTATTAATTATTTTATTAACTATTTATGACCGCCTTATGTACGGTTTTTTTTTGCTGCTATCGACAGAAAAACTCCGACAACGGTGACAGCAAGACTGAAGATCAGCGGTGTCCAGTTTGCTTTGCTGACAGCGATGTCCAGTCCAAAGAGTTTAAAAGATTCGGAGTCGTTGATGGCTTGAATTCCAAAAATCACGACTCCCGTTATTCCGAGAATAAATAAAATAATACCGGCTCGTTTCATAATTATACGATTATTGTTGGCATGATATAGAACAAAAGTGTGCCATTTTGTGGAAAGGGACAGCCTGAGGCGCCGGATTTACTCTTTTTATCAGAATCCGGGCCATTTGCTTCATTATTTATCGTTCTCCGGCGTTTGCTTCCGGTGAATAAGTTTATACACAAGATGGGGCATTCTCTCCTCATTTAAGGTGTAAATTTTTGTTATATTTAGAAATAATGAAATAAATTCCGTATTTTTATGTTATTCTATATAGGAGTTGAGATTGGCGATCCGCCTCAGAGGCAGAATTATAAAATTCATTTAAACAGGAACATGCATAGCTGTCTGCAGGATGAACATTGATCCGCAGCCGATGAATAATTACATTCAAAGCATAATAAAGGACGGGTTAAAGATCCTGTCCCGGTTAGTTAATCAATAATTGTACCCGAGAATCCCGATAAGAGAAAGTCAATATCAACTCCAGGCAAAAGATCATGAGAGGATCAGAATTAATATAAACGATGTACAGGAAGGAAATACACAAACAGCTTACAAGTATTTCAAAGTCGATCGATCATTTTTTAATGAACAGAGATGACAATGCAGTGATTCTGGATGAGGTGGAAAATTGGTTAAAGGCTCAGATCGAAAGACTCAGAATGCAAAAGCTAAAAGACAGTAAGGCAATCATCAGGCGTGGAAACAGGGCCTGGAGGGAGGATGCTATTTTTATATTCGATTCTTCGCTGAAGATCGTCCATTATTGCGGGCCGCAAAATTATTTCGTCGGTTCGTCTCCCGATCAGGGATCTGAAATTACCCTGCTCGATTTTATTGATGAAGCAGAGCATGGCCAATTTAATGCAGCGTTCCTGAGAGCGAGAGAGACGAATCAAAACCTGGATTTGGTGCTTCATGTCAAAACCGGGACCCATATGTTGAATAAATGTACCGTGTCATTCGACATGTCATCGGCGAGTATTCAGAACGACCGTTTTATCGCGTGTTTGAAGCTGCCGGCTGATGTCGAATATCAGTTGTCTGAATATCAGTCGATCCTGTTCGATAATTTGCCGGGAATGGATATTTTTTTATTTGACAAGGACTACAGGTATATCGTTTCTGGAGGGAAGGAAAAAGAACGGTATCAACTGACCAATGAGGACCTGATCGGAAAGACCATGTTCGAAGTCTATGACAAGAAAACACTGAGAAGTATTTTTCCATTTTATAATAAGGCCTTAAACGGAGAACCAACCGAAGGTGAAGTCCGTTACCGGAATAATGTTTATTACCTGATCGCGATACCCGTAAAGGACATTGAGAACAATACAGTAGCAGCCATTCTGATATCGCAGAATGTAACCAATGATAAATTATTGGAGGAACAACTAAAGAAAGGAAAGGAAAATGCACAAAAGGCTGATCGCGCCAAGTCAATCTTCATCGCAAACATGAGTCACGAGATCAGGACTCCGTTAAGCGCGATTATTGGTTTTGCCGAGCAACTTGAAAAGACGGAATTAACGTCTGCACAGGCCAGGTATCTGTCATTGATCAAAAAAGCATCAGACCATCTCCTTTACCTGGTTACCGAAGTTGTTTTTCTTTTTAAGCTGGGCATGGGAAAGGTTTATATTGAAAAAAGGCCCTTTTCACTGGAAGAACTTATTAGTGAACTGAACGATCTGTTTCTGACACAGGCAGCAGAAAAGAACCTGCGGTTTGAGGTGCACAAAGACAGTTCTCTTCCGCAGATACTGGTTGGCGATCCGTTCAGGCTGAGGCAGATCCTGATGAATTTATTGGTAAACGCGATCAAGTATACCGATAGGGGCACCGTGAAACTGGTCTGCCGCTTCATTCGGGAAAATAAGAAAAAAGTGAAACTCTCGTTTCAGGTGATTGATACGGGCATGGGCATAAGCGGTAAAGATCTGCCGAATATATTCAATGTGTTTGAGCAGGGAGAAAAACTGACAGCGTCCGTTCGCGGTGGCGCGGGATTGGGATTGGGGATTTGCCATCGGCTGGTTAAGCTTTTAGGTGGTGAGATCATTGTGAGCAGCAAGCTGCGCAAAGGCTCTGTTTTCACGGTCGTTTTGCCATTTGAAAAGACGGATGAGCCCATTATTCTGAAAGATGAAAAGAAGTTCAACATGGATGGCGAATATCTTGCGGGGAAGAAGATTTTAGTTGCAGACGATGACGAACACAATATTTTACTTGCCGGCCTGATCCTGAAGAACTGGAAAACGGATTATGTAGTGGCGGAGAATGGAAGAGAGGCGCTTGAACATCTGGGGAAGACAAAATTTGATGCCATACTCCTGGATATTCACATGGGAGAAATGAGCGGGGTAGAAGTCATTCGCGCCGTCCGCTCGGGAGGGAAGGGTCCGAATCGTGCCACTCCTGCTATATCAGTTACAGCAAATGCCATGAAAGGAGATATTCACAACTATCTGAAAGCCGGGTTTGACGATTACCTCATCAAACCATACCGGGAGGCGGAGCTTTACAACAAGCTTTGTAATATACTGGCCCTTGAGCCAATTACAGATGATAAAACCACGAGTCTGAATGTTTTGCACAATACTATTGGAGATGTGCTCAATACCGGGGAACTTGAGCATACCGCCAGGGGCGATCAGGACTTTATCAATATGATGATCAACAACTTTATCAATAATTCAAAAAGGTTGAAAAATGTTTTTGAAATCAACCTCCTTTCAGGAAACTGGGAAGAGGTAGGCGAACGGGCTCATAAGGCGATCCCATCCTTTAAGTATTTCGGATTATTACAAATAGCGACCAAACTTGAGCTGATCGAAGATCTGGCATTACGAAAGAAAAGCTTTGGCGATCTGCCTTTGCTGCTGCAGGAAACCATCGGCCAGATCAACAGTGTGGTCAGACATGCTGACGGGTTAAAAGGAGTATCATGATCAAGGAAGAATACAACATCAACTGAAGGGCATTCATCATTTAGCGATAACAAGTGATCTTAAAATATAAAAACAGACAGCATGAAAAGAATATTAATAGTAGATGATGATAGTTTCATTTGCGGGATTCTAAAAAAGCATCTTCAGAACAATGATTATCAGGCGGAAGTTGCATTTTCAGGGAAAAGTGCGCTCGACCTGTTTAAGAAATCTAATTTCGATCTGGTTATTTGTGATTTTCGGCTCCCTGATACCAGTGGCCTTGAACTGCTTCAAAAGATCCGCTCACTGAAACCACGCATTCCAGTCATTATTATGACGGCTTATGCAGACGTCAGAATGGCTGTTAAACTCATGAAAATCGGAGCTGATGACTACATTACCAAGCCAATCCAGCAGGAAGAACTGGTTGTACTGATAAAAAACCTGCTTGAGAAAACAGAGGAACCGGTTCCGGGAAAAGGCGGTGCATTATATACCGACGGGGCGTTTGTTTTAGGAGAAAGTGAACAGATCAAACGGGCCATTGAGCTGGCAAAGAAAGTTGCACCAACCAATATGTCAGTTATTATTGAGGGAGAAACCGGTACCGGTAAGGAGTATATTGCGCGGTACATCCACGAAAACAGTCAAAGACGGGATAAACCCTTTATTGCAATTGATTGCGGGGCCATACCAAAAGATTTGGCAAACAGTGAATTATTCGGGCATGTGAAAGGCTCGTTTACCGGGGCTGTGGCAGATAAGGACGGGGTTTTTCAAAAAGCAGACAAAGGCACTCTTTTCCTGGATGAGATCGGAAATCTGAATTATGATGTCCAGCTAAAACTGCTTCGTGCCATTCAGGAGCGCGTGGTCTCCCGGCTTGGGGATGATAAACTGAAGAAAGTCGATATCCGGATTATCGCCGCTACAAATGAAGAACTGATGAATGAAGTCAGAAATGGTACGTTTAGGGACGACCTGTACCACCGGATCAATGAATTTCGCGTTAGTTTACCGCCCCTGCGCGAACGGGGAAGAGATCTGATGATCTTCGCCTCGCATTTCATCAGGACCGCCAATGAAGAATTAAACAGATCGATTACCGGCCTGTCGCCCGAAGCCGAAAAGATCATCCTGAATTATCCCTGGCATGGAAATCTGAGAGAATTGAAGAACGTGATCAAACGGTCGGTTCTTATGGCTCCGGGTGATATTATTGACAAGGCCAGTCTGCCATACGAGATCCTGTACCAGGAAAGAGACCAGTTTGAAGTCCCTGCATTTGGAGAAGTTAGGTCAGATTCCATGCTGAAGAACGCATCCTCTGAAATTGAGAAACAATTGATCGTTAAAACAATCCAGGAGGCAGGCTACAATAAATCCAAAGCAGCGAGGATCTTAAAAATAGACCGAAAGACCTTGTACAACAAGATGAAGTTATATGAAATTGAGCTGTAGAAACTGATTGAATTTTTTTCTTTTTTTTGGAACGGTAATTGAACTTCTAAACCTATAAATTGACCGTTGAATGAGGAAGAAGAAGTATAAGAAGGTCCTCTTTATCGATCAGGATAGCGAAATGGTAAAGGTTTATCATTCCATTCTCGACCGAAAGGATCTTTCCAGCCAGTTAATCTATATTGCTAACCCGGAAGAGGGTATCCGTTATCTGAAGGAGCTAAAAAAGAGAGAGTTGCCGGACTATGTTTTACTCGATTTAAGCCTCCAGCAAGGCAGGGGCTTTGAGTTTCTCCAGGGATTCGAAGGTCTTGGCAAGATAAGCAAACCCATTGAGGTATTTGTTTGTACTTCAGCGATTAAAAAGGAAGACAGGAATAAAGTCATGAACTATCCTTTCGTTCGTGCTTTTCTGGAAAAACCATTACCCGGTGACTTCTTAGAGTTACTGATCATGGATGATGTCCATGCAAGGTCCGATGATTCCCTTGTTGCTGGGCAAGCGGATCAGGCGGACAAAAGTTGAAGTAAAGATTCTACACATTGAGTAATGAACTCCACAAAAGACAAACGGAAAATTTTGCCATAGCGCTTCCTCAATGCCTTTTGGTTTATTGGTAAATAGCTCCCGGTCAGAAAAATAGATAATTTCCAGGTTCTCCCCGCCACACTTTATGGCATCATTTTACCAAGTGTATGGCAAGGAGGCGATGTAGATGCAGATAATTAAATTAGAATATGCGAAAGCAGAAGACCGTTCGATTGTTTCATGTTTTGTAAGGTTTAGTTGGATTTTGGGCAGACGGGCACGCAGGTGTCCGTCTGTTCCTTTTAGGCCAACAGGCATTTGTCGTGCAACGGTTGCACCTGCGAATTAAAACGGATCAGGATATCTTTTTTTTGAACGCAATACTATTGCATGCTGTTTTTCGTTTATGACATATACACCTACTCAAAGATTAAGACAGTGGTCACGAAAGTGAACGCTCACTTCCGGTTTAAAAGAGACAATTGGATAAGCATTTCATTTTGTCAGGAAGAACCGGAACAAACATCAATCAAATTCAAATGAGATTTTTAGACTAACCAGGCTTGCCTTTCCTAGTACAGGAAAAACGTTTTCACGGGTAAGGGGCTATCGGAGTGTCTCTTTGTGAAAATTCGGGCTGCAGCAGCCTCTGGTTTTCATGGGGGGCAGGGAGCGAAGCTGTAAGTATTCGCCTGAAGCTTCAGATACTTTTATTTATCCCTTGGGGATCAGCATAAACTTTATAACTTTGGTCAAACGAGATCGTAAAAGGACGAACCTTATATTAAAGAAACATGATTCGATCAATTTGTTGTATTGGCGCAGGATACGTGGGTGGCCCAACAATGGCAGTTATTGCGCAAAAATGCCCGGATATAAAAGTGACGGTAGTGGATATCAGTAAAGCGCGTATCGACGCGTGGAACCAGGCAGACCTGGACGGGTTGCCTGTTTATGAACCGGGTTTAAAGGAAGTGGTGGCGGAAGCGAGAGGGAGGAACCTGTTTTTTTCAACAAATGTAGAGCAGGGGATCCGTGACGCGCAAATGATTTTTATTTCAGTAAATACCCCTACGAAAACATACGGGATTGGTAAGGGGATGGCAGCTGATTTGAAATACGTGGAGCTGTGTGCCAGGCAGATAGCGGAACTGGCGAACGAAGATAAGATCGTCGTTGAAAAATCGACCCTTCCTGTGCGGACAGCCCAATCGATTAAAACAATCCTGAGTAATAACGGGAATGGCTATCATTTCGAGGTATTGTCAAATCCGGAATTTTTGGCCGAAGGCACGGCGGTCAGTGATTTGCATCACCCTGACCGTGTACTGATCGGCGGCGATCAAACGACAGAGGGGCTGAAGGCGATGGAAGCACTGAGTTCAATTTATGCGCACTGGATTCCCCGCGAACGGATCCTCCAGACAAAAGTATGGAGCAGTGAGCTCTCCAAATTGACGGCCAATGCATTTTTAGCACAACGTATTTCAAGTATCAACTCGATTTCTGCCTTGTGTGAGCGAACAGGCGCTGACGTAGACGAAATTGCCCGGGCGATAGGCGCTGATTCAAGAATAGGCTCAAAGTTTTTAAAAGCATCGGTCGGGTTCGGCGGAAGCTGTTTCCAGAAAGATATCCTGAACCTGGTCTATCTTTGTCATCACTTTAATTTACCTGAAGTCGCTGATTACTGGGAACAGGTTATCCGGATGAATGATTATCAGAAACATCGTTTTGCCAAACATATTATCGATACCTTGTTTAATACCGTCTCCGGGAAAAAAATCGCATTTCTGGGTTGGGCATTTAAAAAGGATACAAACGATACCCGGGAATCCGCGGCCATTTACGTGGCTTCAGAACTTCTTCAGGACAAGGCTGAAATTCACATCTATGATCCAAAGGTAACCAGGGAGCAGATTGAACGTGATCTCATGCAGTTGGATGTTCAGGGTAATGAACCACATGAAGCGGTCCTTTCACATATTCACGTTCATTCCGATCCCTATGCTGCCATGGACAAAGCGCACGCGATCGCGGTCCTGACCGAGTGGGATGAATTCCGAAGCTATAACTGGCAGACGATCTATGAAAATGTCTATAAGCCAGCTTTCGTTTTTGATGGGCGCAATATCCTGGATGCAAATAAATTAAAAGAAATCGGCTTTGGACTGAAGAGCATCGGTAAAGGGTAAAAACCGGTATATTCTGATCAGTATCTTTGCGTTTTGTTGCTGAATCCTTTCAATCGTTGGTGATACTGACGGCCTGGAAGGATGCTTTTTTACGAATATCCGTTTCGTGTTCCTGGCAGCCTCCGTAGTAAGTTGAATCAGCAAAGTGATAAATAAAACAAGTAAAATGGATCATATGAATAATTTGTTTCCCGTGTTTGAACGAAGCATTCCCCGGGAAGCCAAAGAGACCAGGCTCCGGCAGAAGGCCAAAGTTATTTGGTTTACCGGTCTGTCAGGTTCGGGCAAAACCACGCTGGCGTCTGCGCTTGACCAGGAGCTGTTTGAAAGAGGTTACCTGGCACAACTTCTGGACGGGGACAATATCCGTACAGGCATTAACAGCAATCTGGGATTCTCGCCCGGAGACCGGATGGAGAATATCAGGCGAATCGCCGAAGTGAGCAAACTGTTCATGAACTGCGGTATCATAACAATATGTGCTTTTATCAGCCCCGCAAGGGGTATGCGCCGGATGGTAAGAGCGATTGTCGGCGAAGAAGATTTTTATGAAATCTATCTGAGTACGCCCCTTGGTGTGTGTGAAGAGCGGGATGTTAAAGGACTTTACGCGAAAGCACGAGCCGGCATCATCCAGGATTTTACCGGAGTAAGCGCACCTTACGATACTCCGGAACACGCGCGGTTATCGATCGATACTTCAAACTTGTCAATTGACGAAAGTATCAGGGTGTTATTAAAAAATATACTTCCCATCGTTGCCTTCAACCCGGCAGATGACCAAAAGATGAATGGCTGAACTCCATGCCTTGCGGTGAGTGCCGTTTTCCGTCCTGTTTTTGTATGATGAGATCTTCTTTAATTAACTCGCTCCGGGCTGACATACATACGCTTGAGGTTTTAAAAAAATCATTTTCCTCGGTCGTGGTTAAAATCTCCGGGATGGGTGCCGGATTATTGGTCAGTATCTTTCTGGGGCGAACGTTGGGACCCGGCGGACTTGGCATTATCAGTTTATCCAACCAGGTGATCGTATTGCTTCTGATCCTGTCTATGTTTGGAATGGAAAACGTCATTATCAAACATGTCGCGATAGCAGTTGACAGGAAGAACTGGCAGTACGTCGGCGATTCCATCTATACATCGGTTCTGGTTAACGGGTTGTTTGCGCTGGTCGTTTCGCTTTCCGGCGCTCTTATCAGTCCGTTTCTTGCCAATCAGGTTTTTCACGAACCGCAACTGGAAGTACCCCTGCTGATTGCCATGATCATGATTATTCCGCAGACCCTTTCCAGGATATTCGCTTCGGCCCTGAATGGCTTCCGGAAGATCTGGCAAAGCAGCCTGGTAAATGAGGCGCTTAGTACCTGGATCGTGGGAGCAGGGCTGGTGTTATTTTTCTTCCTTGATGTGAAAATCACGGTCGTTCATGTAGCTGTTTTGTATGCAATCGGAAGACTGGTTGTTACAACTGTTGTTTTTATTTATTGGAAGACCGTTTTCAAATCACCGGGAAAGTCGCAGCTCATTGCCCGCCCGATGTTAAAAATGGCAGCGCCTTTGGCTGTTGTTTCAGCTACTTTTGTGATCTCGTCCAATGCCGACGTCGTTATGCTGGGCTGGTTGAGCGATTCGCATGAAGTGGGTATATACAGTGTTGCAGCCCGCCTGGCTTTGCTCGTGAGCTTCTTTCAGGTGGTCACCAATGCCGCAATTTCACCCAAACTGGCTGCCCTTTTTGCCAATGGGAAGAAGAATGAAATGAACCGGATGGTGCGCAGGGTTACCGGGATCCTGGTGGTCATTGCGACCGTTTTTCTTCTCGTTTTCATTTTCGGAGGCCGTTATATCCTTGGCTTATGGGGTGATGAGTTCAAACAGGCGCATGCTGCGCTGATCATATTGGGTATCGGACAGTTTTTCAATATCTCGGGTGGCTGTTCAGGCGGTCTGCTGATCATGTGCGGCTATGAAAAGGTGCATAGTTCTATTTCTACGGTCGCTGTTGTTTTTAACCTGATCATGAATTATTTTCTGATCGGACGCTTCGGAGCCGAAGGCGCTGCTGCTGCCACTGCAATTTCAGTCGGCGGAGTCAGTATTGCAAAAATGTTTATCGCAGGTAAGAAAACAGGCGTTTTAACAAATCCCTTGTTCAAAACACGGAAATAAGCACGGTTTTATTAAAAATAATAGAGAATAGCCTATGGGTATCCTTGGAAATACAGCTTTAAAGCAGATTGAAAGCAGTAAGCTGGCTTTGTCTGCCTATCACTTTTACCGGTCAGCCATCGGTCAGCCGGAAATCAGTTCGTCTGTCAACCACGAAAGGAAAATCGTTTTTGTGCACAACCCCAAAGTAGCGGGAACGTCGTTGCGCAGTTTGTTGGGACTGAAAGGTGAGATATCCCACTTAACACCGGGACTGCTGGTGCCGAAAAAAAGATGGGAAAGGTATTTTGTGATTGTCGCGGTGCGCGAACCGATTGAAAGGCTGATCAGCTCATTTCATTATCATACAGGTGAACGTTACAACGGGTATTATCTGGAGGAATATCCGGATATCAAGACCTGGTCCATTGAAAAGTACTTTAATGTTTTCAGTAAGGAACCCTATGGTATTATTCCCCAGGTCAATTATTTAAACCATCCCCTGTCAGCCAAAAAACCTGACTTCATCATCCGCTACGAAACGCTGGGCTCCGATGTTGACAGGCTGTTGGCTAAGCTGAATATCAACAATAAAAACCTTCCGCTTTTAAATGAGTCGGGTTTCAAAATGAACCGGTCCAAATTTATTTCAAAGAAATTAATGAGCAGGTTGATTGATTTCTATCAGGAGGACTACCGGGAACTTGGATATCCTCTTCCGACAATATACTAATCAATAACATAATCCTGACAGTTCCATACGTTTGGTAGGCGTCTCAAAGTGACGACGCGCGGTACGCAAACTGTAGTTGAATAAATTGAAAAAACAAATGTATGAAACGAACATGTTGCATCACGACGCACACCGGTATGATAATAATTATCAGCAACATGGAGTTCTATATGGCCACTAAAAAACAAATTATTAATGTATGAAAGCACCTAAAATAATTGCGGAAATTGGTTGTAATCACAAAGGTGATTTATCGATCGCAAAAGAAATGATCCTGACTGCTTCGTTATTTTGTAAAGTTGATGCAGTTAAGTTTCAAAAGCGAAATAACAGGGAATTGCTGTCGGAGGAGGAATATGATGCTCCTCATCCTGATCCGGCCAATTCATACGGAGCCACTTACGGGGAACACCGGGAGATTCTGGAACTCAACCTGGATCAGCATAAAGAGCTGAAAGCCTTATGTGAAGAAAATCATTTGATCTATTCCACTTCTGTTTGGGATCTGACTTCCGCCAGGGAGATAGCATCCCTGCAGCCGGAGCTGATTAAAATTCCCTCAGCATGCAACCTGAACCAGGAATTGCTCAATTTTTTATGTGACCATTATAATGGAGAAATTCATGTCTCACTGGGGATGACCACCAAACAGGAGGAGGAAATGATTATTTCCCTTTTTGAGTCAAAAAAGCGGAACCAGGACCTGGTCCTTTACAGTTGTACTTCCGGTTATCCGGTTCCTTTCGATGATGTATGCCTCCTGGAGCTGAGCAGACTGCGGAAAAGCTACCAACACCGGGTGAAAGCAATCGGATTTTCGGGTCATCACCTGGGAATAGCGGTGGATTCGGCAGCAGTTGCCCTGGGCGCTGAATGGATCGAACGCCATTTCACCCTCGACAGGACCTGGAAAGGCACGGATCATGCAGCATCGCTTGAACCCGATGGAATGCGAAAACTTGCGCGTGATTGTCGGGCAGTAGCCAGGGCGCTGACTTACAAGGAATCGGAGATCCTGAATATTGAAGAAGTACAACGGAATAAACTTAAAAAAAAACAGATCAAATGGGGAAAGTAATCGCTTTTATACCGGTCAGAGGTGGAAGTAAATCAATCCCTTCAAAGAACATTAAGCTGCTTTGCGGGAAACCGTTGGTTTATTGGAACCTGATGGCCCTGCAAATGGCCAAACAGGTGGAACAGGTTATCGTCGCTACCGACTCCGACGAAATTGAAGCGACCGTGGCCGGGTTTTATTTCAGCAAAGTCAGAATTTATAGACGCTCACCGGAGAATGCAAGCGATACGGCCAGTACCGAGAGCGTGATGCTGGAATACCTCAGCCAGGCCGGATATAAGAGGGATGACATCTTTATGCTGGTGCAGGCAACATCGCCGCTGACGAAGAGCGTGCATTTTGAAGAGGCCTTGTCCATTTTTGCAGGCGGCAACTATGATTCCATGCTTTCCTGCGTCAGGATCAAACGCTTTCTTTGGAACGCTGACGGAACCCCAAAAAATTACGACTACAGGGATCGTCCCCGCCGGCAGAATTTCGAGGGCGAATTAATGGAGAATGGTGCATTTTATATTTCCACAGTCAAACAGGTACAGCTTTCAAAAAACCGCTTGAATGGCAGGATCGGTATTTATGAAATGCCTGATTATACAGCCATGGAAATCGATGAACCTCATGACTGGCTTATTATGGAACAACTGATGAAGGTTCATATGACCTCCGTTGCAGAAACATCTGATCATGAAGGTATTTCCGGATATTGAACTCACGGGAACGGGATTGTTGAAAGCGACGATATGGATTAATCAACACCGGAATGATGAATTTTTTTCTTAAATTGTTTTTCTCCATTAGCTGGATCTTCAGGATGTCGGTCCATTTTTATCAGTTGAGGCTGTTTAACCAGTTAAATCAGATGGAATGGAAAAGACCGAATTCGACTTTACGCATATTGGGTAACGGGAAATCGTTAAACGAGGTACTTGATCGTTTGGGCGGGGAATTTGTCGATTACATGGTCGTAAACCGCTATGTGCTGTCGGAAACCTATACTGTTTTAAAGCCGCGCTATTATGTTTTGGTCGACCCTCACTTCTTTGACCATCCTGAGGGGCTCGGAATCCTGGAAAAAATAAAAAGAGAAACGACCTGGCCAATGATCCTGTTCGTACCATCCTGGTGGAGAGTTGTAAAAAAAGTCAAACGGGCTTTTGCCGGTTCTCCGGCGGTATCAGTTGTCCCGTTCAATGCAATGGAATATAAAGGATTCCGGTCGGTTAAATACTTTCTATACCGGCATAACCTGTCCTGCCCTAAAATTCAGAATGTACTGTCGGCTGCGATTTATACCGGCATTTGCATGAAATACCAGTTCATTGAATTGTATGGAGTCGAGCATTCGTGGACAAAATATCTGTCTGTCAATGAAGCCAATGAAGTCTGTCTTGAAAATCAGCATTTTTTCGACAAGAAGGAAGCAGAAGTGAAGACCTGGAGAGAACTGTTTGACAAAGATGAAAAACTATACCAGATCCTTTTGATGTATGCCGATATGTTTGAAGCCTATCTGGAACTCGGACAGTTTGCAGAACGGTATGCTGTTGAAGTGCTGAATTGCACAAAGGGATCGTTTATCGATGCATTCAAACGTAAGGTGATCAAATAAGCATGGTGATCGAGGTCATTGTTTTTTTTGCCATTCCATTATTTTGTTTTCTGCAAAATGATGAACATAAAATTATTGCGCTGTTTTTAATTTTATTACCCTTTCATACTTTTCTCAAAAACAGCTTTTCTTACTTCCTTGAAGGAGGGGAGATCTTCTCAGCATGGAAAGAAGCCGTGATCCTGATCCTGGCTTACCGGGTTTTCAGCAAACCTCATTTGCAGTTGAACCGGTTAATCCTGATCATGCAAATGATCTTTTTCATCCTGGCTGTTTTTTATTTCTTTGTTTCCGATGTTCCTGCCGATGCTTTACCGGCACTGCGGGATCATTTGTTCCCGGGGATCCTTTTTTTTGCCGTCATGGCAATCAGGCTTGATTCGCGGCTCATCGAAAAAATCATCCTGATCCTGGCGGTCTCCGTATTTATTTCTGATCTGATCGGATTTGCCCAGTATTTCTTTTTTAATGTACCGATCGCCCGGATTATGGATACGGCTGCCTATATTGATCCTTCGGGTTACATTCATTATAAAATTTCGTCGTACCGGATCATGGGCATTGAACGGATGTCGGGGATAACAGGCAGCCCCAATATTTTCGGATTATACAATGCCTTTGCAATGATCCTGTTTTTTGGCGTATTGCTGTTTAAGGAGTCGTTTACATTCAGTGCCAAACAGTTTCATTTTATCCGGATCGCGTTATTCCTGGCACTGGTCAGCCTGCTTTTTTCTTTCTCAAGGGCAGGATGGGCCATTGCTCTTTTGGGTACAGGGATCATGCTGCTTTACCGGGATTTCAGCATGCGTTTGAAATACCTGTTGGGCGCTATGCTGGTACTACTGGTCCTGATCCTGGTCGTATCTGTATTTTATCCCGATGCATTCGGAATTATACTGAGTTCTTTTACCGGAGAGGAAGCCAGCGCTGCAGCACGGAGCAGCAGTGTCATGAAAGGGATCAGGATGCTGCTGGACGAGCCCTGGGGACATGGTCTCGGGGCCACAGATAACCGGAAGGAATCCGTTCAGTTTTTCGTTGAGTCGGCATGGATGAACATCGGCTACGAGATTGGCCTGGCCGGAGTTTTTTATTTAATCACCTATAACCTGATCATCCTGCATTATCTGTTTAAAAATGCCCTTTATTGTGCCGTCCCCCGGATTGCGCTGGCAATCTCGTTGTCCACCCTGGTTGCATGCATGGTATCCGTTAATGCTTACGGGATGCCCTACATTTACCTGTGGTGGTTACTTCTGGGACTTGGAATGAACAGAACCTGGATTAAATAATATGCCTCGAAAATTAAACAGACCTCTTGTTACGATCATTACGGTTGTCCTTAACGGTGAAAAAACCATCGGGCAGACCATCCGGAGTGTTTTGGAACAGAGCTATCCCCATATCGAATATCTGGTGCTTGACGGAGGTTCAACCGATCAGACGGTGGATATCATCCGGCGATATGAAAAAGACGGCCGGATCCGCTGGATCAGCGAACCGGATGAAGGTATTGCAGATGCATGGAACAAGGGCATAAGAATGGCTTCGGGCGATATAATCGGTCTGATTAATGCAGATGACTGGTATGAACCGGATGCCGTTGAAAAGATTTTACGATACAGAAACGATAACCCGTCCGTTTTGTGCGGGAATGTTAAGCTTTGGAACAGTCCGGTAAAATTCAAGATCAAAAAAAGTTCCCTTGCCGGAATTCGGTCCCGAATGAAGATCTGGCATCCCGGCATGTTCTGCCCGCGGAAAATCTATGAGCAGATTGGTTTTTATGATACCAGTCTGAAAATCCTGATGGACTATGATTTTGTGATCAGATGCCGGCTGCAGGATGTTCCGTTTGTCATGATTGACCTGGATATTGCTAATATGCGTTTCGGAGGCATCAGTAACCGCCTGATATCAAAGTCAATGAAAGAAGCGCTTGCCATTAAGAATAAATATTTTGGGTTGAAGCTCATCCATTATCTGGAATATGCTTTCTTTCAGACATACTTCCACGCCATTATCTTTTTGAAAAGAATGATTTATGAATAAGATCCCCGCAGTTGAGATCCTGTTGGCTACTTATAATGGAGAGAACTATTTGGAAGATCAGCTTTCATCTTTACTGAACCAGACCTGGTGCAATTGGAGGCTGCTGGTCAGGGATGACGGATCAACAGACTCGACTTTAAAAATCATTGAGCAATACAGGAAGTTATATCCGGGAAAAATCAAACTTCTCGATGACGGGAAACGGCATTTGGGTTCAACTTTGTCATTTGGATCGCTTCTTGAGAACTGCACTTGTGAATACGTCATGTTATGTGACCAGGACGATGTATGGTTTAAAAATAAAATAGAAGTTACACTGGAAGCCATGCGCCGGCTTGAAAGGAAATATGGCGATATACCGCTGATGGTGTGCACAGATCTGATTGAAGTTGACAGAAACCTGAATTTGATTTCCGAGTCCTTTGTCCGGAGCCAGAAACTGGATATCGGCGCGCTTGCCGACCCCGATAAGCTTGCCGCGCTGAATGTGGTTGCAGGCTGTACGGCGATGATCAACAGAAAGGCGCTGGATTATATATTACCCATAAAATCAGCACATGTGACGCACGACCAGTGGATGGCGATCATCATCGCCAGATACGGCCGGATCCGGTTTCTGCACGCGCCAACTATTTTTTACAGGCAGCATACTTCAAACGTTCACGGATCGAACGATATCGGACTAAAGTATTTCTACAGAAAACTGCGTGCACCTGTCCGTCAGTTCCGAGTCTATCGGGCGTTGCTTACCGGGTTACCTTTCAGGGTCAACTTGATGAAATTCATGTTTTATAAAGGCTTTTACACCGTTAAGCGCCTGATCAAATAGTTCTTTGACAGTAATAACTGATTTCTCGTGTCTTGACACCTGATACTAAATAAAAGCACATGAAGATTGCTATTATCGGAACGAGAGGAATCCCCAATTTTTACGGTGGATTTGAGCAGTTCGCAGAATATCTCTCCGGAGGTCTGACGAAAAAAGGACATGCGGTTACCGTCTATAATTCCCACAAGCATCCGTACGGGGAGAAGGACTGGAATGGTGTCAACATCATCCATTGCTACGACCCGGAGTATAAATGGGGAACTGCAGGCCAGTTTATTTATGATTTCAATTGCATCCGGGACACCCGGAAGCGGGAATTTGATGTCATTCTGCAGTTGGGTTATACCAGTAACTCCGTTTGGAGCTGGCTGTTGCCCAGAAAGAAAAGTGTGGTGTCAACCAATATGGATGGTTTGGAGTGGAAGCGGACCAAGTACTCGGTTTATGTGCAACGTTTCTTGCGGTTTGCAGAAAGGCTGGCTGTGAGGTCGAGTGATTTCCTCATTTCTGATTCTTTGGGTATTCAGCAGTACCTTTCAGCAAAATATCAAACCGAATCGATCTACATCCCTTATGGGGCCGATTTGTTTTCCCGCACCGACCTGCAGGTTATTTCCAGGTACAATATATTCCCTTACCGTTACAACATGCTTATTGCGCGACTGGAACCGGAAAACAGCATTGAGATCATTCTGGACGGTGTTGTTCAGTCTGAACAGTTTGCTCCTTTTCTGGTTGTTGGCAATCATCAGACGAAATACGGGCATTATTTAAGAAATAAATATCGAAAGCACCGCTTTATCCGGTTCCTGGGAGGGATATATAATATAAATGACCTGAATAATCTCCGGCATTTCTCCAATTTATATTTTCATGGACATACGGTCGGAGGAACCAATCCTTCACTGCTGGAGGCGATGGCTTCTCAGGCACTCATTTGCGCCCATCACAATATTTTCAATCAATCGATCCTGGGAGAAGATGGATTTTATTTCGAAGATTCGGAACAGGTAGCCCGGTTAATGCGGAACGAAGCCAAACCACTTCATAAAGACAAGATTGAATCCAACAGAAGAAAGATTGAAACCATTTATTCGTGGCCGGTGATCATTGATCAGTATCTGACTCATTTCGAGGAGGCGATAAGTAAGAAAGCAAGCTGATGATTTTTATACTGGCCCAGGCCAAAATAACAAGATCCGTATGGAACAAAGAAACGAAGATTTAGCCCGGTTCATTGCGCGCAGAGAAGAAGGTGAAGCAATTAACCTGAAAGCGTTTGTGTATAAGCTGATAGGCTACCGGCACTGGTTTTTGCCGGCAATGATTATCTGTACCGGAGTTGCGCAGGTCTATAACTGGTATACGCCGCCAACCTACGCGGTGACGGGCACGCTGTTCGTTGAGGAAAAAAACGAAGAGAATATCAGCCTGAATAATCTGTTTGATAATTTTCAATTTCAGCGGGATGTTAAAATACCTAATCATCTTGGTATTCTGGCTTCTTTTAATCTGAACCGGCAGGTCATTGAAAACCTGGGATGGAACGAAGGGGATGGTGACGAGCTGGCGCTGGACTATATGAAAAGGCTTGAAGTGACCCGACTCGATAAAAATATGGATCTGATCAGCATCTGGCTAAAAAGCCGGAATCCGCAAAAGGATGTTGAATATTTGAACGAATTGGAAAACACTTATGTGGCCTACGGGTTAAAGCAAAAGAAAGACGCTTCGCTGAATGCGATCAGGTTCATCGATGGGCAACTGGCCGCCGTAGCGGATACGCTTGGCCGGAATAATGAGTTGTATGCTTATTTGCTTGAGAAACGCTCGGAAGCTGAGATCGCTAACGCGTCGGTCGAACCGGATGTTGAAATTATTGACCGTGCACGCGATTCAACTGTCGTCGAAGTCGGACCACGGAAAATGATGAATCTGCTGATGGGCTTGTTTTTTGGATTTGCCATTCCGTTTTTGATGGTTATCCTGAAAGAATTTTTCAAGGAAACCATTCAAAGGGCGGAAGAACTTGAAAAGCTGACCCCCCTGCCGGTCATTGGGAATATCAGCCATAGTCCGTTTCCTGAGAAGATGGCGGTACTTCAGCATCCCCGGTCACCGATTGCTGAAACCTTCCGGGAATTAAGAACCAATCTGGAAACGATTTACCAGGAACGAAATGTTCTGGTGGTTGGCGTTCATTCCATGATGGCCGGAGAAGGAAAGTCGTTTGTAGCCCTGAACCTGGCCTGTATCTTTGCCATGAATAAGAAAAAGGTCGTACTGATCGGAGCTGACCTGCGGAAACCGGACCTGCACCAATGGCTGAACCTGGATAACCAGCATGGGCTTGGCAGTTATCTGGCGGGAGACGATACTTTGGAAGAGGTCATTCGGCCAACGGAAGTCCCTAACCTGCACCTGATCACCTCTGGCCCTGCGCTGTCCAATCCGGCCGATTTTCTGAATACCAAAGAATTCGGATTTCTGGTGAATGGACTGAAATCGCGTTATGACATGATCATCATCGACAATGCTCCTTCCGGCATTGTTACCGAAGGTGCGATTGTCAGGCGGCATACCGACTTTGATCTTTTTGTGATCAGGCAGCATTTCAGTACGAAGAAGTGGATTGACGTCCTGAATAAGATAACCATTCGGGATATGAAAAAGTCGGGTGTTGTGTTCAATGACATTCCGGAGGAAGAACACGTCCGGCGCCTTTCCGCGAAGCGTCGCCGTCAGGTGGATCCCTATTTTACCGATACTCCACTCATCGATAGCCGGTCCAAATAAATAAAAAAAAGCCGGCTGCTAATGTTTAGCAGCCGGCTTTTTTTTAGGAATAAACTTGATCGGGGATCAGTTTGGCGCTGTCCGGATCCAGGAAAAGTTCTGCGGAGGCGTGCCTGCGAAGGATCGTTGCCGGGTATTCCGTCATAACGGGTTGATTAATCGTATTGAATACGGCCGTTGCTTTTGTTTTTCCCGGTACCACACAAAAGATCCGACCGGCACTGAGCAGGGTGGGGATCGTTAATGTTAATGCCTGCCGGGGAACCAGGTTTAGTTCACTGAAACAACCATCATGAACCTGCTGCAGCCTTGAAACCAGATCGAGGTCAACGATCTTGATGATTTCGGGATCATCGAACAAAGCGACATGAGGGTCATTGAAGGCGATATGGCCGTTTTCCCCGATTCCCATGAAGACGATATCCGGAGGAAAGTTCTGAAGTAATTGCGTATACCGCGAGCATTCTGCTGCGGGGACTGAGTTTTGACCGTTGATCAGGTTTACCGACCGGAACGGTAATTTTTTGAAGATACGCACATCCAGATAGTTTCCAAAACTTTGCGGGGCGTCTGCCGGCAGACCGACATATTCGTCCATGTGAAAGGCATTGACCCGTTGCCAGTCAATTCCGGGCTGACGGATCAGCGCTTCCAGTAATTCATCCTGAGACGGAGCTGCTGCAAAAATGATGTTTAAAAAAGATTTTGATTTGAGAATGGAAATGATTTCTTTTCCACCCATGAATGCTGCATTTTCTGCCATTTCCACACGTGTATCGTAGGTATTGACATGCAATTGATCGATATAGAATTCGCGCTTCATACAACTAAGCTGATTTATTCTGAATAAATAATGTTTCCGTTTACGATTGTGGTGTGGATGTGAATATGATCATCGAAGATGACCAAATCGGCCTGTTTGCCAATGGTCAGACTTCCTTTTTGATTGAAGATGCCACAGATCTTCGCAGGGGTTGCCGTAATCATTTGGATGGTCTCCGGCAGATTGACCCCTGCCAGGCCAGTCATGGTCCTGACCAACCGGTCGGCTGTGGCAACACTGCCCGCAAATGCCGTGCGATCGGGCATTTTAGCGACCCCGTCCTCCACAATTACAGACTGGCCTGCATTGAGGCTTCCCAGAATGCTTGTTCCTTCGGGCATGCCGGCAGCCCTCATCGAGTCGGTCACCAGTGCTATCCGGGAGGCTCCCTTTGATTTATAGATTAACTGCAGCAGGCTTTGCGGTAAATGGATGCCGTCGGCGATGATCTCCACAGTCATCTCTTCGATCAGAAAGGCACTTTCAATTACGCCTGCAAAGCGGAAGGCATTGCGCCGGGTCACACCCGACATGGCCGAATACAGATGGGTCATATGGGTGAACCCGTTTTCAAAAGCCCGGATCACATCCTCATAAATGGCATCGGTATGGGCGATGGAAGGCAAAATGCCGTTTCGGGTCATAAATCTTCCGAATTCCATAGCCCCTTTTAATTCAGGAGCCGCGCTCCACCGGAGAATATCTTTCGATTCCCTGACAATGGTTTCATATTCGGCCGGATCAGGGTCATGTATAAATTTCGGATCCTGGGCTCCGCATTGTTTTACTGAAAAATACGGCCCTTCCAAATGCAGTCCCTGCATATGGGAACCATTGGCATTTTTCTTTGAAGCTTCACGGAACACGGATAAGGTATGCCTTAATTCTTCCATGCTGCTTGTTAAGGTTGTTGGTACCAAAGTAGTCGTGCCATGACGGGCGTGCATTTCAGCGGCGCCCAGGAAAGCTTCGACGGTGCCGTCCATGAAGTCGTGACCTCCGGCCCCATGGGTATGCATGTCGATAAAGCCGGGGGCAACATATCTTCCTTCCGCATCAATGACCCGCGCTCCGCTAAAAAGAAGATCCTCCGTTTCAATCCCTGCAATGATCCCGTCTTCAACCCAAAGTGCACGGTCGTGAATTACCCGGTAGGGGGTGATGATCTTTCCGTTTATTATTTTTAACCTGTTCATGTTCATTTATTTTATGCCTTTACAGGCAGCCAATGTTTCATTTTATGTCCGTATGCCGCAAAAAACATCAGGTATAAATAGCAGGGCAGTAAAATGATGTATGCATCATGCACATTCCTGCTGTCAGCCAGGTGTCCGTAAATCAAAGGTGTCACCGCATTTCCGCACAGACCCATGACCAGCAGCGAAGAACCCAGCTTGGTAAAACGGCCGAGACCTTTGATAGCCAGCGGCCAGATATTGGCATAAATCAGTGAGTTTGCCAATCCAAGAGCCACCAGGAACCAGATGGAGATATCAACCCGGTGGCCCAGGAAGACCACTTCTCCCCTGGCCAGCAAAACGGCAGCAGATAATACAGTCCCCAGGATGGTGACCGTTAAAAGGGCATTTCGCTGGTTAATAAACCGGGGAATCGTAATGATCCCGATGATGTAACCGATCATCGTTGCACCCAGTGTATACGAAGGAAATGTCTTGGCTTCGAGCAGGGTCAGTCCCATCGATTGAGCATACCCAATAATCGTATCAATGGCGATGATCTGAGATCCTACATGAAAAAAAATGGCAAAGGCTCCCAGAATTAAATGAGGGAATTGCAGAATGCTGGTTTTGCCTGCATGTCCGCCTCCTTCTTCTTCCTTATTGACCTGTGAGGTATTGATTTCGGGCAGCGGAGAATAAAAAACCACCAATCCGATGAGAAGCAGGAGCGTACCAAGCACACTGTAGGGAAGAATCACCCGGCGGATCAGGCTTTCAAGAGCAATATTCCTGTCATAATCAGAAAGGGTTCCCTCTTTAAGCGCTGTAAACAATTCATTGTCTGTGACCTTCAATATGACTGCTGCAAAAATCAGTGGAGCCAGAATGCCGGCCAGTTTGTTGCATACGCCCATGATACTCATCCGTTGCGCTGCCCTGTCAATAGGCCCTACAATCGTAATATAAGGGTTGGCTGCGGTTTGCAGGATGGCCAGACCGGTTCCGATCGAAAAGAGTCCCAGAAGGAATACGCCGTAAGTTCGGGTGAGGGCCGCCGGCACAAAGAGAAACGCACCCAAAGCCATGACAAAGAAGCCGAACATCATGCCTTTCTTGAACCCAAATTTTTCGAGAATAACCGAGGATGGTACCGACATGACGAAATAGGCAATGTAAAATGCAAAAGCGACCAGGTATGACTGGAAATTAGTCAGCTCGAGCGATAATTTAAAATAGGGGATCAGGATGGCGTTCACCCACGATACAAACCCAAAAACAAAGAACATTAAGCCAATAATGGCTATCGAAATGACTGATGTATTTTTAACCATCCTGTTATCATTAGTTTTCCACCGACCGTGGCGTCATTTTATACAATCTTTCTATTTTTTTCGTCCCATTCCACCCGTCTTTTTTCGACATACGACCGGTGCGTCATGATACCGGCGATGCCGTTCTCCTGTTTCCAGTCTCCCTTCTCCGTTATAACACCATTTCCCATCCTTTTTCGTATTTCCGGCACCAGAGTCCGGCAGCTTCTTTGTCGTTGATGATATGCCCGTTCTCCGGGTTAATATCGAGCGAGCGGCCTACCCGCTGGGCAATATTTCCAAGCTGGACTAACAGGGTGCTTTTATGGCCTGAGTCAATGTTGGAGCGAAGGCCGGCGCCTTTGGTGATGCCGTCAAAGAAGTTTTGAATATGAAGTGCATCCAGTTGTTGTGCCGGACTGGCAGCATTGCGCGGGTCAATCTTTTCCTTATCCTGGACAGATCTGATTTCCTTTCCGGTCACGTCGCAGATTGTATAGCCATTTCCTCCGGTTATGAGCAGGGAACCTTTGTCCCCGAAGAAAAGGGCTCCTACTGACGATCCTTCAATGTTTCGTGCATTACAACTGCGGCCTTCCCAGGTCATTGTAAAACCTTCTTTAAAATCGATACTGATCACCTGGGTATCCGGAGTTTCCCAGTCGTCCCGGTAATGAAATCTTCCTCCGTTTGAGCTGACACGGAGGGGATAATCCACTCCCATTCCCCAGCGCAACAAGTCAACCATGTGCGTGCCGTTGTTTAATGCTTCTCCGGTTCCCCAGTGCCAGAACCAATGCCAGTTGTAATGAACGTAATTATCTTTGAAGGGCATTCTTGGAGCGGGTCCCTGCCAAAGATCCCAATTGAGCCAATCCGGAACGCCTGCTTCTTTCCCAACGCCAATGGATGGCCTGTTGTTGGTGTACCAGCTTTTCCCAAAATAAGGTTTTCCAATCGCTCCGGCTTTAATTTCTTCGATGGCTTTGATCACGTTTGGCCAGGAACGTCTTTGGTTTCCCATCTGCAGTACCCGGTTGTATTTTGAAGCAGCCTTTAAGAGTATTTCCCCTTCCCGCGGACTGTGGCTGCAGGGTTTTTCCAGGTAAACATGCTTTTCGGCTTTCATGGCCAGCAGGGCAGCAGGTGCGTGCCAGTGGTCGGGTGTTGCCACGACCATGGCATCCAGGTCCTTATCCTCGAGCGCTTTTCTGAAATCCGGAGCCGATTTTGGGGTATTGCCGGTTATTTGGGCAACGCCGGCGATGCATTTTTCCGCAGCTCTGCTATCCACATCGCTGATATAGATGATGTTGCAGTTTTTTTGTCCTGCAAAGTTGGTTGCGAGCGCCAGCCCGCGGGAATTGACGCCCATGATCCCCACGTTGATCCGTTCATTTGCCCCAATGATGCTGCGGTAGCTCTTGGCGCTGAATCCGGAAAGTACCCCGCCGATTGAAACGGCGGCGGTGCCCAAAGCCGTTTTTTTTATGAAATTTCTTCTTGAATTTTCCATCCTGTTCCTGTTTTAGTTTGTGATTTCAGGCGTTTACCCCGGTTGCTTTTCTCCGGGCTGCTTCCATGACCTCCTTTATTGAAACAGGAATGCCGCCCTTCTTCTTGCTGATGTCGGCCGCTTCCATGAAAGCCATTATCTCGAGGGTTTCTTCCGGTTGAACAGGGACAATGCCTGTTTGGAAGAATTTGACCACCTCTGCAAGCAAGGGATTATATCCGTTATAGGATCCCAATGTCACAATTGCTTTTTCTCCAAAGATGGTTCCTCCATATCCGCTCTTATTGCCCCGAAGTCCCCGGAATGACCCAATCCTTCCATCGTTCCATGTTCCCACCGCTACATCGGTATTTTCTGTTGAAATACGCACAACCGTCTGACATCCGGTTCCCATAGCCGTGAAGAGGGTTTCAACGCCATGAATACCATACCAGACAAAGTCAGGATGTGTTTTTTCCAGGTGGCAGGGACTAAAAGCTTCGGCTCCCAATACTTTTCCTGCGGCTCCGTTTTTGATCTCATCCATCCCTTTGATGTATCTCAGGGAGGAGGCGGAGAATACAGGTACCTGAACGTGCCGGGCGGCATCAAAAATAGCGATGGCATCTGACAGGGTGGCAGCAACAGGTTTATCAATAAACATCCGTTTTCCGGCTTTCAGGACCGGTAAGGCCTGTTCCAGATGGCGACGACCGTCGTTGGTTTCCAGCATAACAACATCGACTTTAGGAAGAAGCGCTTCAATGGAATCAACGATCTCCACGCCATACTGCTGAACCTCTTTGATGTAACCATCGATGCGTTCCACGCTCGACTGAATATCGAGGCTTCCTTTCGGATAAGCTGCGACTATCCGGTAGCCGCCAAATGTATCTCCTGCTGAAGGATCGTTCAGCGCTTTTGTAAAAGCGACACTGTGTGAGGTATCCAAACCAATAATCCCGACCCTTTTTTGCCCTTCAGTAATGGCCAGCGCAGAAGATCCGAATGCGATTCCGGCTCCGGCAAAACTGCTTGTTTTGATGAAATTTCGTCTGTTAATCATATGGTGTTCGTTTAATTTAGTTTAAAACGTTTCTTTAAAACTAATATAATCCAACTGATTGTGTTCGTACAAAAATTCTGTTCCGGGTTTTAGGAAGTGAATAAAGAACTGCCGGATCCGGGTATAATCTACATGCAGGGTTTTAAAACCCTGACGTGCGAACAAAAATAGGAATTAAAAACTGTTTACGCAATCGTTTGTGTAAAAATTTTGAGGAGATTTTTAATGAACCCGCTGTGGCTTTGTCACAGGAGGCATTTGTTGCTGACTAAAGCGGGGCGGGGGTATAGCCCGGATCTTTGCCTTTTTGAAGGGCAGGCAGTCCATACTTCATCCAGTGCGGCATGGGCTGATCCTTCAGATAGTGGTCAAAAAACTGATGCGTCCGGCAGGTCAGATCCATCCGGTTGGCCCAGCTTTCCTTATTCAGGTTATGGGGTTCATTATTGTAATTCAGCATCCAGACCGGTTTGTCCAGCCGGCGCAGGGCCATAAACAACTCGATACCCTGATACCAGGGCACAGCGCCGTCTTTGTCGTTATGCATGATCAGCAATGGCGTCTTTATCTGATTGGCGGCGAACAGCGGAGAATTTTTCAGGTAATCCATCGGCTTTTCCCAAAGAGTTCCCCCGATCCGGCTTTGGGCGTGTTCATATTGGGACATGCGTGAGATGCCTGTTTCCCATCGGATCCCGCCATAGGCGCTTGTCATGTTGCTGACCGGAGCACCGGCCATGGCGGCTGCAAACATATTGGTTTTTGTAATCAGATAGGCTGTTTGATATCCACCCCAGCTTTGTCCCTGGATGCCAACGCGATCTTTCCGGATATAATTGCGATCATGCAGCAGGTAATTTACTCCGCTGATAATGCAATTAAAGGAGCTTTCTCCGGGATTGCCGGTTTGATAGACAATATCCGGCACAAAAACCAGGTAACTGTTACTGGCATAATAGCAGGGATTGATCACAGAGCGGCTGGGAGCGGGTGTCATGTGCCGGTGGATCTGATCGGCATTTCGTTCATAGAAATACACGATCATAGGGTATTTTTTCCCGGGATCAAAATCTTCCGGCAGATAGAGGATTCCCTCCATCTCTTGTCCGGAAAAAGCAGTCCAGTGCACCAGTTCGGTTCGAACCCAATTATATTCCTTCCGTTGCGGGTTCGCATCTGACAGCCGTCGTGGCTGATCAAAGTCCGGTCCGCTGACCCAGATGTCCGGATATTCCTGAATGTTTTCTTTTGTCCAGATCATTCGGGCGTTGTCTTTTGCCTTTTTGATAAATGAGAACTGACAATCATCGACGATCAAAGAGTCCGGCGCTTGCTCTTTTTCCGGGTTCACGCTGAAATAGCCTGCAGCCTTTGTCTTTTCATTGAAAGCTTTCAGCAGGATGTTTCCTTCCGGAATATATTTTTCGTCCGGATCCAGCCTGACATAGCGGAAGGACATGTGACGGTTTCTTCCGTAGCCTTGCGTGATGCTCACGGGCTGTAGCTTTCCGCTAAGGTCTGCTTTCCAGATGTCGTAGCGGTCGTACAGGTAAACCGCATGATTTTTCTCACTCCAGCCGGCGATGCCATAGGAATTGACTTCCATGGGGATATCGCGTAGTTCATCGTAAAAACTGACCGGCATTTTATGGGTTAGGGTATATCCTGACGCCGCAGGTTTTGTAGCGGCCCTTGCGTGGTAAGCGCTGTCGGCCGGGCTGAACCAGACAAACCAGTCTCCCTCGGGAGAGAGCCACCCGGAGGTCTGATTGCTGACCAATAAATGGCTTTCGCCGGTTTTGGTATTGACGGCATAATAATCTGCAGCCGCCCTTCCGGTCCAACTGCCTGCCCGGATGTAAGGGTTTTTATTTTTTCCAAGGGCGATAAGGCCGTCTCCATCCATTGACAGATTTACCTCAGCAATAACGGTGTCGGCCAGTTGCAGGAATTTTTTCTGATGAACATCATACAGGGCCAGGTACGACCGTTTTTTTTCATTCTCCAGGTTCACTTTTTGCTGGGGCATGATCTCCGCATCCGTCCAGCTCCAGACATCAAGCACCGCTTTTTCTCCTTCTGCCAGGCTGTCTTTGGCTTCAGGCTGAGGTGTTCGGGCCGTTCCCAGGATAATCCGGCTGCCGGATTTTGAAAAGCGGATGTCAGCATGTTCACTGGGCGACCATCCGGCAGGCATTCCGGTCGTTTTGTCATTCAGGAGCATTTTTGCCAGAGGATTCCGGCCGGAGCAATAATAAAGCGAGTAGGCTTTATGTTTGGTGGTGTCCGGCGAAAAAAGAAAAGCAAATTGTTCGCCCTGTTCATCGGTGGCAGCTTCTTTTACCAGTCCCCGATCACTGAAGATAGTAGCAGACAATCCTGTTTTTGTATCGAAAAGGCAGACCTGGCTGTGCCGTTTCAACGAATCTTCGGAGTAAATGGAATAGATCAGCTTTCCGCCTTTTTTTGCATAATGGTAATCTGAAACCTGTCTTTTTATGACGGTGTCCCCGGTTGGAAGATGATACAGAATCAGATTAAAAAGTTTCAGGTCCTCTTTTGTTTTAATCAGGCTGTCGGGCCTGACCAGGAATGCCAGCCAGGCGGAGTTTTCCTCCGGCAAACCAAAGGATATCAGTTTTGCAAAACGATTTGTTTTGCCGGTTTCGAGCGAACGGATCCCAATGCTGTCCAGGGGCATCTGTTCTTTTTTTAATTTTTTACGTATGGCCGATTTTTGTTCTTCAAAAGGAACTTTAATGCGGCAGATCAGGTATTTCGAATCGGGCGAGAAGACCGCTGAAGTTCCACGCTTAACGGTGTCTGCTTTTGTACTGCCGGGATGCTGCAGCAACAGCAACCCATCGCCCTGTTGCGGATTTAACTCGTATGCCACCGTTTGTCCGTCTGGTGAAATTTGTTGGTTTTCGATCACCTTCCAGTTTTGGAAATCATCTGTTTTCAAAGGTTTTTTGGCGGTTTGTCCGGACAGCGACAAGGAAACAAAGAGCAAAGCAGATAAAAAGGTAATAATCTTCATACAGGGCAAATCTATCATTACTGATCAGTTTCATTTTCTTGCAGTCGAATCCCGGATAATCAAATCATTTCGGATAATGATCGTCTCCGACTCGATGTTTTCCCGGGGTTCTTCGATCTGCCGGATCACCAACCGGGCTGCTGCCTGACCCATTTCGAAGGCGTGATCGTCTATCGTGGTCAGGGCCGGATCGATGATCAGCGAGTTTGGCGTATTGCTGAAACCGACCACGGCCACATCGTCAGGCACTTTTAACCCTGCTTTTTTGATGGTTTGTATGGCGCTGATAGCACTCGTGTCGTTCGAGCAAAAGATGCCGTCGGGTCTTTTCTTCATTTTCAGGAATTTTTCAGTCGCCAGCGCGCCTTCCGTAACGCTTAGGTCCTCGGTATAACAGATCAGTTCTTCGCCATAAGTAAGATTATTCTTCTTCAAAGCTTCCTGATATCCCCTGAGCCGATCCCTGAAAATAGCCATATGCTGGTTCCCGGCAATGTGTGCAATCCGTCGGCAACCGATCGACAACAAGTGTTCAGTGGCTTTCAGGGAAGCTCCGAAATCGTCAATAATGACTTTATGGGTTTCAATTTCATTACAAACCCTGTCAAAGAAAACCAGCGGTATATTGTGATCCTTGAACACAGTGAGATGATCGTAGTTGTTGGTTTCCATAGCCAGACAGGCAATGATCCCATCGGCCTGGCTTGCCAGCAACATCCGGGCGTTCTCTTTTTCGCGCTGATAAGAGTTATTCGATTGAAAGATGATTACATAATACCCTGCTTTGCTGGCAACTTCTTCGATCCCTGCAATAGCCGACGACTGGAAATAACGGTCTATCCGGGGAATGATTACACCGATCAGGTTTGTTTTATTCCTACGCAGGTTAGACGCCACCGAGTTGGGATAATATCCCAGTTTCTTGGCCATTTTGTGAACTTCGGCAGTCATTTTTTTTCCGATGCTCGGGTGATTTTGCAGGGCCCTTGAAATCGTTGACGGTGAAACCTTCAGCTGTTCAGCCATCTCCTTGATCGTTATTTTTGATTTTCTCATCATTAACCGGATTCACGATCAGTAAACAATCGTTTTACTGAAACATCATACAAAGTAAAAGAAAAATTTCGTACAAGGTTAATTTGGTTATAAACAACAGAATTTTTCCGCCTATCTCCGCAAAGGAGCGATCAAAATTCTCCTGAATTTACTGTCGATGCGGTTTTCTTTACCGTGTTATACCAGTCATCGGCCGATGGGCAACAAGGAAACTGGTGTCCGCGTAACCAATCGCCCTGAATATGGTATACCAGTGGTTTACCTTTCTCACAACGCAGGATCACCCGATGCTCTTCGGCCAGGGTGTCAACACGGATAAACTGATCGGCAGGATATGTAACTGCCATTCCGATCCATCCTATTGCAGGGTCCTGAAATCCCCACGAACAAAGAATGCCATTCTTTGTGTCGGCAATAAATGTTTCATCGCCCATTCGGGTAATCCCGATGCCGAGTTCAATTTTATCACCTTGTTTTCCGCCCTCAATAATGACCTCGATTGGCGAGTCGGCACGGGCTGCAATAGCCGAAGGCCGCCACTTCACATTATAGGGGGCATCAGCAGGACCAACTCCCGTCGCCAACAATTCAATGGTTATTTTCTCGTTGGTTTCTTTCAATAGTCGTCCCGTAAACGTTGGGTCGCCGGGAGCTTTTTCATTCCGGACCGGATACGGCACACCATTAACATACAGTGCTAGACCACCACAACCCGAAGTTTTGTTCACATGTAAAATATCCATTCCCCAAGTCTGATCGGTATGGTAGCTAACTCCTTTCTTAAAAAGAGGCAGGACCAGTTGTTCCCTGCGTTTTCCAAAAATGTCCAAATGACCGTCGTACAGGCGAAAGGCTGATTTTTTGGATTCCCAGATCCAACTGGGAGGAACCCACTGATTATCCCATTCAACCATCGGTTCGGCCTTTTTTTCGCGCAATGCTGTGATCCAGTTCTCGTAATCCCGGGCAGGTGGATCAAGTTTAAACGTTTTAACTAATAAACCGGTCATTGCTTTATTGTCGTTTTTACCTCTTATTGTTTCAAAGTTTCTCCAGAATGATTTGTTCCCAGGATATACTTTTTTAAGCCTGGCTATCTGCCGGTCACGCACCAGGCGGAGATAATACATCATCGTTTCGTCGCTGTTGATGAGCCGGCCAGCCATATCGCCTGAAATTCGGTCCCCGTCCCGCATGCTTTTATTGAGGAACTCCCATATTGGTTCCTGATCAGTGTTTTTGTCAATCGATTCCAATGCAGCGCGAAGTGACTGATTCAAGAGGTAAAGCTTTTGAGGTTCGTTTTTTACCACAGCCCCGAAAACAGCATTTACTTCCCGGAATACCCAGTTGAGCGATTGTACGTTTGAAACATCAAGCTGACAGGAATCGTCAGCCTTGTTGTCGCCGTCAACATCAATGGCAAGCTTGTCGAGTAGCCCGTCTTTATTGGTGTCATACCAATTGTAGTGCATATCAGCGATTGAATCGTAATCAAAGTCAACCCGGATAAAAGCCCGGTCGGCGTTTCGAAGGTGTATCCGGTTGTCTGCCGGGCTGAAATAGTATCCGTTCGGCCCTTCCGGAGAGAGAACGATCTCTGTCCGTTTATTAAACACGCTGCAAACGGGACCTCCTATCTGAGGAAAATAAAACCCTGGTTCTTTGTTTTCCGGGGCAATAATCCCTTCCCACCGTTCGAATGTATCAACGGCAATGGCGGCCCTGTTCAGGTCGTTTTCGTCCCAGGTCATCTGAACACGGGCCCAGGTTATTTCATTCAGGTAACCGGCAGCGATCGATCTTTTCAATATTGGAAGAGTTTTTTTCCCTCGGATAGTCAGAATATCGCCAATTTCTTCATTCACAATCAGGTTGAAATCACTTTCTCTCTTTTTTTCTTCGGTCCATCCGGCGCCGCAGGCTGCGATGGTTACATCGAAATCGCGCGGCTGACTGATTGTAGCATCTTTATCGGCATCGAAACTCCAGCGTAAATAGTGGATTGTATCACCAACTCCCTCGATACGGATAACGTCTTCGGTAACCCCGTCTTTATCATGGTCAAAGAACAGGAAAGGGTTTTCAAAAACCGGCATCCACAAATTTTGCGGTGTCAGATATAGGTAATTGAACGTTTCATCCCCGCCAAAATGCGAATAGTTTTGACAAGGCCTTTGGTAATACTGGTAATCTACGGTATACCATAGCCGGTTGTCATCTCCCTCGTCTTTCGCCCACCAGACCCGCAGGCGTGGCTCGGAACCAGCGTAGGCAGTATAGAAATAGATTTCCATCTCGTCCACATCCTGATCGCCGTCCATATCCCTGTAATCAACTGCGGCGTCAACCAGTCCGTCGGCATTCCAGTCGGCCACGTACAAATCGCTGTCCACATCGGGTTCTTTCCCGACGGACAAATCGCCGTCTTCATCAAATGCACGAACCAACAACGGTCTTTTGGCCGCATGGTGACGGAGATCGGTATCAATAAACCAAACTTCTTCCGGTTTACCATCACCATCTGCATCTACATAATGGCGTTTGCCATGAACCCCCGCCTTTACCTTTTGTACCATGGCCGTATCCAAATGAACCTGATCACCGAATATCCTTTCGAATACTTGCTGCTTAACAAGGGTTCCATTTACTGGTTGGGTCTTTGCATTCAGTGATGCCAATATAAGAGCCATAAAAAAAGAAATGGCCAGTATCATGCCTGCTTTCATCCGGAAATTCTTCATCATTTGGTCAGTAATTTTTCTTCAAGATTATTTCGGACCATTGACGAACTTTCGTTATCTAAAAAAAGCTTTGCCGACTGATGTGTCCTGAGGATTGTTGCCGGATAGTCTTCATCCTGGGAGGGGGCTGCCGCGAAAATTATATTTAAATTCGTTTTGGATCGGAGCATGGAAATAATTTCCTCTTTTGCCCTCAGTGCTGCATATTCGGCCATTTCCACACGGGTATCAAAGGCCAGTACATGCAATTGGTCAACATAAAATTCTTTTTTCAATTGAAGGTATTTAAACAGTTATTCATGAATTCTCTCTTCCTCTTTTCCCGGTCTCGCAGTCTGCCTGCTCTAATTCCATTGTTAGATTTATTGATGAAAAGGTATTTTCACCAGGTCTTCCACAATTTTACCTTCATGTTCGAACCGGGCAAGGGTATATACGTTGCCTTCTTTGTCAATCGCAATTGAGTTTACATAGGTAGGCCGGGAACCATCTTCATAGAAAATCGGACCGTGATCGGTATATTTCCCCGAGGGAATATGGTAGGTGATCAGGTGCAGGTTTTCCAAC